>Ga0208126_1000058_pt1 | contig 10348 bp, 11 predicted proteins | sample SoimicmetaGmgHAA_FD_188334 | JGI IMG/M metagenome (GOLD analysis project Ga0208126, IMG submission 188334) | Soil and rhizosphere microbial communities from Laval, Canada - mgHAA (SPAdes) (version 2) | ecosystem: Environmental > Terrestrial > Deep subsurface > Rock core/Sediment | place: Laval... | reverse complement strand
GGTGGATGCGTGCCAGCGCGTGCCGGCTACGCAGGTGGCGTTCGCCATTGGGGAACAGGCGCCAGCCGGCGGTTTCCAGCGTGCAGTGGTGGCGGATCGCGGTCAGGGTGTCCTGTAGGGCGCGGCGGCCGCGCACATGCATGTGCACATCACCTGCGGCCACCAGTGGCACGCCATGGCAGTGGCCAAGCCCGCGCAGCTGCTCCAGCCGGCTGGCATCCTCGCCCTGGTGGTGCAGCTCCACGGCAATCCACAGGCGATCGGGGAAGCATTCGTGCAGGAACGCGAGATGCGCTTCGTCATCGGCCGGTCGATCCGGGCACCACAGGCACAGCAGGCCGTCGGGCAGGTCGCGCAGGTCATCGCGGACCATCCGGTAGCGGCCCTTGCGTGCGCGTCGCCGGGCCACGGTGATGAGCCGGCACAAGGCGCTGTAGCCGTCGTGGTCGCGCACCAGCAGCACGCATTTGAGGCCATCGTCCAGCTGCAGTTCGGTGCCGATGACCAACCGCACACCATGCGTTTTCGCAGCCTCGTGCGCGCGTACGATCCCGGCCATCGAACACTCGTCGGTGATCGCCAGTGCGGCGTAGCCCTGCGATTTCGCGCGTGCGAACAGCTCGTCCGCCACCGAGGCGCCACGGCCGAAACTGAACGCCGACAGGCAATGCAGTTCGGCATAGCCGGGCAGGTTCATGCGAACCAGCCGTGCAGCATCAGTGGCGTGGTTTCGCCGGGCGGCGCGAAGGCCCAGGCGCACTGGCCCTCGCGCGTTTCCACCACGTAATAGTCGCGGCGCGTGTCGCCCCCATCCCACCAGCCGCTTTCGATGCGCTCCGGGCCCGCCAGCAGCGTGGTCGCGCCATGCAGCGGCACCGGGCGTGGCAGCAGCCAGGCCGGGCGCAAGGCCAGCGGCGAGGGGAGTACAGCACGTGCGCCGGTGCCATCTCCGGTGGCGAGCTCGGGCCGGTGATCGGCCTGCAATGCGATGCCCTGCACGGCGTCATCGCCCAGTCGCGCCCGCAGGCGCTCGCGCAGCTGTTCCCACGGCACGGCCTGCTGGGGCCGCGCATCGAACAGGTCGCGGGACGCGGGCACGAAGGCGGGCAGCTCGCTCACCACCAGCTGCAATCCACGCACGGCTGCAGGCAACCGCAATGCATCCAGCCGGTTGCGCGCGATCTCGAACAGCATGCCGGCATCGCGCTCCGGCGCCAGCAGGCCGATGGCCAGTTCGCTATGCGCGCGGCACTCATGTTCGAAGCGCAGCACGAAGCGCTGCACGCCGCCGTCGCGTGCGCCGAGGAAGGCCGCGAGATCGGCGGTCAGCCGGCGCAGCGGGAACCACAACGCATGGCTCGATTCCACCTCGTGGTCGAACTCGATGCGTGCTTCGAAGCGGTCCGGCGGCTGGAACCATGGCAACGGCGGCGCGTGCAACCCGCGCAAGGCATCGAGGTGGCGCAGCACGCCGGCCGGGAAGCGCCGCGCGATGCTGTCGCGGGACAGCGCGAACACCTCGCGCAGCGTGCGCAGCCCGGAACGTTCCAGGGTTGCGCGCGCCGTGGCGGGCAGGCCGCTACGCGCCACCGGCACCTGTCCGAGTGCGGTATCGAGATGGGCTTCGCCGATGCCAAGCCCGTCGTGCACGTTGGCCAGCACACGGGCCGCGAACGGGTTGGGCGCGGCCACGATGCGATGCCGGAATCCCAACGCCTGCAATTCGCTGCGCAACCGGCGTTCAAGGCATGGCCAGTCGCCGAACAGGGCATGGCTGGCGCCGATCTCCAGCACGATCGCGCGCGGGAACTTCAGGCTGACCTGCGAGCTGAACCCGTAGGCCCAGTTCGCCAGCATGTCGCGCGCCGCCACTTCCAGTGCCGGGTCGTCCTTGACGCCCGGGGCAGCCGGATCACGCGGCTCCGGTTGCTGCCGGAGAACGGCATCCTTCGCCAGGTGCGGCAACAGCAGGCAGGCCCAGCGCATGGCGGTTCACGCGGCCCGTGCGGGCAGCTGGAAACTGCGCGCGGGGGCCAGGCCGCCCTTGCACTTCAGCACGCGCACCTCGCGCCCGGCATGCACCTGCAGGCGCAGCGCGGCGGGCGAGGGATTGCGGGCCTCGCGCGCATCGCGGAAGGCGATGCCCACGCACTGGCCGGTGCCCGCGGCCACGTGCAGCCGGCGCAGCGTGCGGTCGTCGGCGCGGTGTGGCCAGCACACCACCGCGGCACATGCGCCGGAGCGCAGGCATTGCTCCGCGGCCCACGCGGCATCGCGCGCGGGCGCATCCACGCGTTGCAGGCAGGCCATGTCCACGCCCGCCTGCATCCAGGCCGCCGCATGCACGCGATAGGGCGGTGCCACCAGGCACACGCGCCCGCCATCCCGTGTCAGTCGCGCCAACAGCGGCAGCACCAGCCCCAGCTCGCCCACGCCGTCAGCATCGAACAGCACCTCCGACAGCGCCGAAGGCGGCCAGCCGCCCGCAGGCAGGGCCCGGTCCAGGGCCATGCATCCGGTGGGATGGCAGGCGACTTCCGGCACGCTGGCCGGCTGCCCGCGCCAGACCGTTCGGGCATCAATCAACGTATCGAGGGCCAGTGCAGCGCCCATCAGCCGCGGCGCACCAGTCCGCAGTACAGCCCTTCGATGGCGAAGTCCGCGTGCCGCGGCACCTGGATCGGCGCGTAGTCCGGATTGCGCGGCAACAACTGGATGCCCGACTGCGTGCGCTTCAAGCGCTTGATGGTGATCTCGCCGTCGATGCGCGCCACCACGATCTCGCCATCCCGTGCATCGGCCGCACGCTGCACGGCCACCAGGTCGCCGTCGAAGATGCCATCGTCGCGCATGGAATCGCCCTGCACGCGCAGCAGGTAGTCAGGCAGGCGGCTGAAGCAATGGCGGTCGAGAAGGAGCTCCTCGTCGATGCCGCCGGCATCCGCACCGATGGGCGAACCCGCCGCAACCCGGCCCAGCACCGGCAGCGCCAAGCGTTCAACACGTGCTCGCTGCGATGCAGGCAGCCGGATCCCGCGCGACTTGTGCGGCGTCACGGCCAGATGGCCCTTCGCCTCCAACGCCTGCACATGCTTGGCCACGCCGTTGGCGCTGGCCAGCCCGAACGCCCCGGCGATCTCGTGCAGGGTGGGCGGCACGCCGGCCTCGTCCAGCTGGCGGCGGATGAAGGCCAGGATTTCGGCCTGTCGGGGAGTGAGGTCGTCGTTCATGGGTGTAAACTTTTACACCTTTGGTGGCGGAGGGCAACGCGCCCAGTCCACCCCATCCCGGTCTCAGGACCGGAGACGCCGGGAAATCAATCTCCTGGCCTACCTACCTCATTTGGTTTCCCGCATGAACGCCCGGCTTGCCACGCTCCCCGATGCGCCGATCCGCGCGGACCCCCAGGGCCGTGCCTTCGTCTATGTGCTGGCTTCGGCCGGTGCCGAAGACCTGCTGAAGATCGGCCTGACCCACGATCCGCTGGCGCGCTGGTCGGCCTTCCATCCCCGCTGGTTCGAGGCCTTCGATCTCGAGCACAGCCTGCTGGTCGAAACCGAGACCCGTGCCGATGCACAGGCGCTCGAGACCGCCATGCATCGCCATTTCATCGAACACCAGAGCCCGCCACCGATGACGATGCGCCTGGCCGCAGGCGGCCGCACCGAGTGGTATCGCGGCGCGCATGCAGGCGTGTCGCGGTATCTCGATGCGCTGGCTGCCAAGGGTTACGTGGTGCACCGCGGCGCGCGGTCGTGGCTAGTGCATGCCATGCAGGAGCGCCGCGACAGCCTGCACGGCCTGTTGTTGCAGGCGCTGGAAGAACATCACGCCGGTTGGCTCACGCCCATGCAGCGGCAAGGCGTGCAGAACCTCATTGACGCGCATGCGGAGTTCGATCCCACGCTGCGCAAGGAACTGGCGGCTGCAGGGTTACTGCTGCCGCCAGCGTGATTCAACGGACAAGCCCCATCAATGATCGGTATGGTGGTCCCGGCCGGAGCCTGATTTCTTGCCGCCGCCATCCTGCTTGTTGACAGTGGCCCACGCGATGCGCTCTGCATCCTGCGTGCTCTTGCCTGAGATCTTCTCACTCTGCTCGATGTGTTCGGCCTGGCGCTTCTGCTTGTCGGTGTAGCTCGATTTGTCTCCGCGAGACATGCGTGGCTCCTTTGCTGGCTGCCATGATCGGCAGCACCAGACTCGCGGATGGGCTGTAAATACAGGTCAACGAATCGTTGGAATTCCTGCATGTTCGTTGCTGTCGGATGAACACCACACGTAGGCTGGTGGCGGCATCAATCCAAGTGGCTGCATCACCGCGAACCTGACTCGCGCAGAAAGCCCCCGAGCCGGGTCGAAATCACCATTCGCCACAGAATGTGCTTGACAGCACATTTGAACCATGGAAAATTTCACGTGCAGGGGGAGCTGCACGTCACATCGAGCTCGGGGAGGAGCCGTGTTGCCGGGGATGGAGCTGATGGGATGTCCGGTGGACGTCCCCGCTGCAGTTATGCAGCACGTGGTGAAGGTGGAATCGTCCTACAACCCGTATGCGATCGGGGTTGTGGGAGGTCATCTCGTGCGGCAGCCCCAAACGTTGCAGGAAGCCCTGGCCACCGTCCACATGCTTGAGGACCGGGGCTTCAACTTTTCAATTGGCCTGGCGCAGGTCAACCGCCATAACCTGCAGAAGTACGGCTTGGGTTCCTACGCGGAGGCCTTCCAGGCCTGTCCGAACTTGCGTGCCGGTTCGCGCATCCTCGCGGACTGCAACCAGCGGGCGAGTGGCCACTGGGGCAAATCCTTCAGTTGTTATTACTCGGGCAACTTCGTCACCGGGTACCGCGAAGGCTACGTCCAGAAGATCGAGGCCTCGATGGCGCAGGCAGTCGGTACGCGCAGTGCGCAGCTGGTCATTCCAGTCGTCGGGTCGCCCGCGCGGCGCCGCGCATCGCCCAGAGCAAACGCATCGCTACGGGCGCCAGAAACGGCGGCGCCATTGGCGGGGCGCCGTGTCGTTACAGATACGCCCGCGCCTGCCAAACCAAAGTCGCAGCAGGGCGTCGCCACGGCCGTGCCTGCCGGCGACTCCGCATTCGTTTTCTAGGGCCAGTTGCCCGCCAATCCGTTCCACCACCCAAGGAGATCGCATGAACCTGTCCATCCGCACGCCGAGCGCCGGCCGAATGCTCAACCTCGCCATCCTGGCCGGATTCCTCGGGCTGATGGTGTTTGCCCCTGATGTGATGGCCCAGCAGACTTCAGACGCGCAGACCAAGTTGTGCGGCGTGATGGGGAACCTCTACAGCATCCTGAAGGTGGCCTCGATCCTGATCGTGACGATTGCCGTGATCTTCGCCGGTTATCAGATTGCGTTCGCCCACAAGCGCATTTCCGACGTTTCGCCAATCCTGATCGGCGGCCTGTTGATCGGAGCGGCTGCGCAGATTGCCTCTCTGATGATCGGCAACAGCAACATGAAGGGCAGCGGCCAGTGCGACGCCAGCGTGGAAGTGACCTACGTCGTCCAGGCAGCCGCGCCACGTGCATAAGAACATCATGTTCCGCGGGTGCACCCGCCCGGCCATGTTCATGGGGGTTCCCTACATCCCATTCTTCATCGGCGCGGGCAGCGTGCTCCTGCTGGCCATGTACAGCGGGAACTTCATCCTGCTGATGCTGCTGCCGGTGGTGATCTACATCATGCGGATGATGGCAAGGCGGGATGAGCTCATTTTCCGACTGCTCGGGCTGCGGCTGATGGTGAGGTTGCGGATGCGCAACCTCACGTCGCACGACGGACTGTGGGTATTCAACCCTAATCCGTACCGGAACAAGCCCGTCTCGGGAAACCCCTGAGCGGCCGACTTTTGCTGCGCGCCCACGACAGGATTCAAATGTTCAGCCCAGACACCCCAGTTGCGGAATACATCCCGTTGTCCACCCATGTATCCCCGACGGTGATCAAGACCGTGGAAGGCGATTTCCTGGTCGTCTGGCGCCTGGAAGGCCTGCCATTCGTCGGCCGGGAGGAGTGGGAGCTCGAGCACAAGCACGCCACGTTCAACCGGCTGCTGCAGACCTTGCGGGCACCCGATTTCACCAACGTGGCGTTCTGGATTCATGACATTCGCCGCCGCCGACGGATCCGGGCTGGCGCGCGCTTCCGTCAGGCGTTCAACCAGCAGCTTTCGGACGCGTACTTCGAGACGCTGTCCTCGCAGCGAATCATGCAGAACGAGCTGTACTTGACGATGCTGTTCCGCCCGCATGGCGGCCAGCGGATCCGTGAACGCAGTGCGGACATCAGCCGGTTGCAGGCCGAGCAAGCCGAGGCGATTGCCCGGATCCAGGAACTGGCAGGAAACCTCGAAGCCGTCCTGAAGGACTACGCGCCATCGCGCCTTGGCATGTACGAGGCGCCCAACGGCGTGGTGTTTTCCGAAGCGCTGGAGCTGTTCGGATACCTGCTCAACCGCGTGGATGAGCCCGTGCCGGTCCTGGATGCCTCCGTGCGCGACTACCTGCCGGTCAGCCGGCTCATGTTTTCGGCCAAGACTGGTGATTTCATCGTCAACACGCCGACCAATGCGAACCACTTCGGGGCCATTCTCAACATCAAGGAATATCCGGACGGTACATGGCCCGGCATCCTCAACGGCCTGAAATACCTCGATTTCGAGTACGTCATCACCCAGTCGTTCAGTCCCAAGGGACGACAGGACGCGTTGAAAGTCCTTGAGCGGACGCGCGGGATGATGATCTCGTCCGGCGACAAGTCGTATACGCAGATCGAGGAGCTGAATATCGCGATGGACCAGCTGTCATCCGGCAGCTTCGTCCTCGGGGAATATCATTTCACGGTCGCGATCTATGCGGAATCGCAGGACGCGTTGTCGCGCCAGATCGCAGCGACGCGTGCGGAGCTTTCCAATGCAGGCTTCGTGTCCTCGAAGGAGGACCTGGCGGTCGCGGCCTCGTTCTACGCGCAGTTTCCGGGGAATTGGAAATACCGCACCCGGATCGCGAACATCAGCTCACTGAACTTCCTCGGGCTGTCGCCGCTCCACAACTTTGCCGTGGGCAAGCGCGACAACAACCCTTGGGGTGAATGCGTCACCACGTTGCAGACAACCAACGGGCAGCCGTACTTCTTCAATTTCCATGCCACGCATCCAGGCGAGAACTCGCTGGGTGAAAAGGCCATAGGCAACACGATGGTCATCGGCAAGTCCGGCACGGGCAAGACCGCGCTCATCAACTTCCTGCTAAGCCAGGTGCAGAAATTCGATCCAATTCCGACGATCTTTTTCTTCGACAAGGATCGTGGCGCCGAGATCTTCGTGCGTGCCTGCGGTGGCAACTACCTCGCACTGGAGAGCGGGCAGCCCACCGGATTTAATCCATTCCAATGTGACAACACGGAAACCAACGTCCAGTTCCTGTCGGAACTCGTAAAGGTGTTGGCGGCCAAGCCGGTCTATACCGCCCGCGAGGAGGAGGACATTTTCCGCGCGGTGGAAGCAATGCTGGACATGCCGCCGGCACTGCGCACCATGACCAATTTCCAGAAAAGTCTGCCCAACATGGGCGACGACGGCCTGTTTGCCCGCCTCAGGAAATGGACCGCCGGCAGCTCCCTTGGGTGGGTTTTCGACAATCCCGTGGATACCGTAGACCTGTCGAAGGCCAGCATCATCGGTTTCGATTACACGGACATCATCGAGAACCCCGAAGTACGCGTCCCGGTCATCAACTACCTGCTGCATCGCCTCGAATCGCTGATCGATGGACGTCCCCTCATCTACGTAATGGATGAATTCTGGAAGATCCTGGAAGGCAAGGGCGGGCTGAAGGAATTTGCCAAGAACAAACAGAAGACAATACGAAAGCAGAACGGCCTCGGCATCTTCGCCACGCAGAGCCCGGAAGATGCGTTGCAGAGCGACATCGCCGCCGCACTGATCGAGCAGACCGCCACCCTGATCCTGCTGCCCAATCCGAATGCCAGCCGGGACGACTACGTCAACGGCCTCAAGCTGACCGAAGCCGAATACCAGGTGGTTGTCAGCCTGGACGAGCGCTCCCGCTGCTTTCTGGTCAAGCAAGGCCATGCAGCCAGCATCTGCCAGCTCAACCTTCGCGGGCTGGACGACGCGCTGTCCGTGATCTCGGCCTCCACGGACAACATCGAAATCCTGCATGTGTTGTTGGCGGAAGAGGCAGCCAGTCGGTGCGTTCCCGAAAGTGCGTTGGACCCCGGGCAATGGCTTGGCACCTTCTACGAGCGCCGAAAGGGCTCGGGTAAGCCCCGGCAATTAGATCGCCTGGCGCGACCTGTGCACGAAGCCGTTTCCTGAGCCCGATCCAGACTGGAGAACCCGATGATTACGCCACCCAGCAAGTCCAAGACGCGGCGCATCATCCGCACAACGCTCGCCATTGCGCTGGCGGTCGGCCTGTTCTCGAGCCTCGGCGCGTCGGCGGACTGGTCGGTTTACGACAGTCGCGTCGAACAGCAGCTCAAGGACGTCAACAAGACGCTCGGCTCCAAGGGGACGGTCACCGGCAGCCTGGACAACATCCAGACCATTGGTCACGGCGACTTCAACAAGGACAACCAGGACGGCGAGAAGCAGGGCAAGTACAAGGCGCCTCCTCTCGAAATCAAGGAAAACGCCGGCGCGAACCAGCCAAGCTGGGACACGCCCTCCCTCGCCGACCTGAGCGAGGACACGCGCTGCCCCGCGCCGTCAGGTGCGTCCGCGACAGACGTGGCTACTGCGCCGGGCAGCATGCCGGGACAGCAGTGGCAGATCTGCAAGGAAATCCGCGATACCGAGCGCGCGCAGATCAAGTACAACCTGATGATGAGCAACCTGTCCGGCAAGCGCTATGACCGGTTGAGGGAAATCCAGGACGAACGGCAGAATTTCAGCAGCGAAACGGACGCCGGGCTCCTGCAGAACAACACCAACAAGATGCTGGCGCTGGTGGCGCTGATACAGATCGACCAGCAACAGCAGAGGGCTTACAACGAGGCCTACCAGGCAAGATTGAACTATCTGCGCGCCAACCAGGAGCGGCTCAGCCAGTTGGCCATCCACGGCACTGGTCCAGGCATGGCGGGTGCGGGAGCCGATAGCCTCGAGTACGCCGGCTTTGCCGCCGCACTCGGAATTGCCACGCAATTCGATTGACGGCGCAGGAGTCAACAGACAATGGGTGGCATCGGCCAATGGATCTACTTCAGGATCATCTTCGCGTATCTCGACAAGGAGATCGAGATCATGCGCACCCACCTGATCGGAGGCCTCATTCAATGGATCCTGTTGTTTGGATCGATCCTAATTACATCCTGGATCATTTTCCAGGGCTGGCTGGTCGTGACGGGCCGGTCGCGCGCGCCGATGATGGCGCTTGTAACCCAATCGATGCGTGTCGGGCTGATCACCTTGGCCGCGACCACATTTACGTTTGTGGGCCACGATGTATCAACAGTGCTGACCGACACCGTCCCACGGGCCATTACAGGGATCGTCACGGGGGATGAGGAGTCGCCCGCGACAAAGATCGACCAGGGCTTGGCCTTGATGCAGGGAACCTTCGCGGTCGTCGACGCCGTGGGTGAATCGACCGGTGGAGGCGATGGGTTCAAGGACCAGTTGGCGAGCGTCTCGACGATGAGCGCAGTGGGAACGGCGGGGCCCGCAGTCGTGGGCGGAGCGTTGCTGCTGATGTACAAGGTCGGGCTAGGTCTGTTCGTTGGGCTTGGCCCGCTGTTCATCATGTGCCTCATGTTCCAGGCGACGAGGCCGTTGTTCTCGAAATGGCTCCACTACGGCGTAGGCACAATGTTTTCACTCGCAGTCCTATGTTTCATGGTGACCGTGGCCATGAAGCTTGTCCTGGCTGCAGGTGCGCTGATGATCGTGAAGTACAAGCTGGCGATGGCCTCGGCAGGGGCCGGGGAAGGACTCAGCTCGATCGCCATGCAGCAGGGTGGGTTGGGTTTGATCCTGACGATATTGCTGGTGACATGCCCGCCGATGGCGGCGCAATTCTTCCAAGGGACGATCGGCGGCGCGTTCAGTCAGTACTCTCAGTTTGGGCATACGTCACCTGACCAAGCAGGCGGTGGCGGACCTCGGAATGCGCAGGGGGCGCCGATAGGCGCGCGGACTGCGCCTTCTCCGGCTGATCCGCTTAGGCAAATCGACTCCGGCGAGGTCCATGGGCAGCGTGGATTAAATAAGTATCTGGCGGGAAATCATCCCAATGTCCAACCAGAAATAGATAAAGTCAAAAGGCCTGTAACGATCATTTGATGCGAGCAATAAAT
>Ga0208126_1000056_pt1 | contig 10409 bp, 5 predicted proteins | sample SoimicmetaGmgHAA_FD_188334 | JGI IMG/M metagenome (GOLD analysis project Ga0208126, IMG submission 188334) | Soil and rhizosphere microbial communities from Laval, Canada - mgHAA (SPAdes) (version 2) | ecosystem: Environmental > Terrestrial > Deep subsurface > Rock core/Sediment | place: Laval... | reverse complement strand
CGAGCCCGAGGCCTGCGGTCAACAGGTCATCGTCGTTGCGGTGGTCCGTGGTGATGGCATGGCGGGTCATGGCCGGGTCCTTGCGGGCGGGGCCCGGCATCGCACAGGCAGCGAGGAGCAGCGCGGAAACGGCGGGCAGGAGGATTCGCATCAGCCGACGGTAGCGCGATGGCGGCCGCCATGCATCGTACTTTGGTGCAACGCGGGGCGGCCGGGCGACTGCTAGGCTAGTTCGGCATGCCCACGCTCCTCATCGCCGACGACCACCCCCTCTTCCGCGCGGCCCTGAAACAGGTTGCCGCGGACGCAGTGGGCGACATGACGATGCACGAAGCCGGCTCGCTCGACGCGGTGCTGGCCACGCTGGAGCAGCATCCCGACATCGACCTGGTCCTGCTCGACATCCACATGCCCGGGAACCATGGCCTGACCGGCCTGGCCGCGATCCGCGCGCAATATCCCGCCGTGGCCGTGATCGTGGTCTCCGCGAACGACGATCCGCGCGTGGTGCGCCGGGCGCTGGACCATGGTGCAGCCGGTTTCCTGCCCAAGGTGTCGGGACTGGATGACCTGCACGAAGCGATCCGCTGCGTGCTCGCGTGTGAGCGCTGGTTGCCGCCCTCGTTGCGCGCCGCCGTGCAGCGTGCGGAATCCTCGCCCGATGACCGCGCACTCGCGTCCCGCCTGGCCAGCCTGTCGCCCCAGCAGTTCCGCGTGCTGCAGCTCGTGGCCGAGGGGCTTCTCAACAAGCAGATCGCGGACCGGCTGGATATCCAGGAGCGCACGGTCAAGGCGCACGTCACCGCCATCCTCGAACGGCTCGCGGTGCGCAACCGAACGCAGGCCAGCGTGATCCTGCGCGAGCTGGAACTGGGTGACCCGAGCCGGTACCTGCCGGGCTAGTCCGCCTGCGCGGCGGCGAGCAGGCGGTCCAGCACCGATTTCAGCGCGAGTGCGCGGACGGGCTTCCGCAGCAGCGCGAGGCCCTGCTCCGCCACCTGCCGGCGCGTATCCGGACCATCGTCGGCGGTGAGCACCAACGTGGGCCGCGGCCCGAACCGTGCGGACAACCGAGCGTGCACGTCCAGCCCGGTCAGCCCGTCATCGAGGTGGAAATCGAGCAGCAACGCATCCGCGGGATGCGCGGCCATCACGGCCTGCGCATCGTCCGGGCCGGTGGCCGTAACCACGCGATATCCCCAGCCCCGCAGTGTCTGCGCCAACGCGTCGAGCGCGACCGGGTCGTTGTCGACGGCCAGCAACGACACGCCTTCCGCGGGCTGCGCCGGGATGGGCAACTCGGCGGCAGTGTGTGGCACCGCGACAGCAAAGATACTGCCCGCACCCACTCGACTGCGTAGCGTGAGTGGCGCGTGCAACAGGCCCGCCATGCGCTCGGCGATGGCAAGACCCAGGCCCAACCCCTGCCCGGGCACGCCTTCACCACGGCGGAACTCCTCGAAGATCACCTGCGCCTGGTCAGGCGCGATCCCGGGGCCGGTGTCGTGGACCTCGATGCGCAGGTGCGTGCCAGCGCGCCGGACGCCCAGCACGATGCGGCCGGATTCCGTGTAGCGCACCGCGTTCGCCAGGAAATTCTGCAGGATGCGGCGCAGCAACTGCGGATCAGTGCGCACCCAGCCTGCGGTGCCCCGGACATCGAACCGCAGCCCGCTCGCGCCGGCCAGCGCACCGAACTGCGCGGCGAGCGGCTCGAGCAACTCGGACAGGGGGAACGGGCGGATCTCGGCGACCAGTCCACCCGCCTCGATGCGCGACAGGTCAAGGAGATCCGTCAACAGGTCCGATGTCGAGTCGAGCGCGCCGTGGATCTGTCCGGCGAGACGTTGCTGGGTTGTGTCCTGGAGCTGCTGGGTGAGTGCATCCGTGAACAGCTGGGCGGCATGCAGCGGCTGCAGCAGGTCATGGCCGATGGCCGTCAGCAGCCGCGTCTTGGCATCGTTCGCGCGTTCGGCATCGTCGCGCGCGAGATCGAGTAGACGCGTGCGCTCGGCAACGCGCTGCTCCAGGGTCGCATTCGCATCCTGCAGGCCGGCTTCGGCCCGGCGGAACGCGGTGACATCGGTGAACGTGGCCACGAAACCGCCGCCAGGCATCGGGTTCCCGCGGATTTCGATGATGGCCCCGTTCGGAAACACGCGTTCGGAAAGATGCGGCGTGCCGGCACGCATGTGCCCCAGCCGGCGCACCAGGGCCTTGCCGGGGTCACCGGGCTGGCCAATCCAGTCGAGCGCCCAGCGGCTCACGTCCGCGATCGGCACGCCGACTTGCAGCAGCCCGTCCGGATAGCCGAACAGTTCGCGGTAACGGGCGTTCCATGCCACCAGTCGCAGGTCCGCATCGACCACGCTGATGCCTTGGCTCATGTTCTCCAGCGCGCCCTCCAAAACGCGCTGGTTGAAATTCAGGTCGCGCGCGGTGTGGCCCACGATGCTCGCGACCGTATCGAACTCCGCCAGTGTCTTGCGTTGTGCCGTGTCGAGCAGCAGGCGGGCAGAGGCGCTCCCCAGGACGCCTGCAAGTTCCCGCTCCACCGCGTTGAGCATCGCAGGATCGACGGCACCTTCCGCCGGCGCATCGCTCAGCAATGTCCCGACCCGCTCCGGCCCGAGGAATCGGAGGCTGGCGTTGCGCAGCGTGCGGGCATCGAAACGGCGTGCCGCCTCGCGGGCGCGGCTTGGCAGCCAGAACGTCGCAAGGAAGGTCACCAGCGCGGATGACAGCAGGCTCACCCCCACCGCCCGCGCCAGCCGGCTCCACCCGTTGAGCGCGAACAGGCTGTCGGGGGCGAGCCAGTGGATGGCGAACGGACCGCGTGCCAGCCAGGCACTCGAGATCCATCCCGCGTCACCGAGGATCGGCAAGAGCATCGCCCAGATCCATGCCGCGAATCCCGCAAGCACGCCCAGCGTGACGGCGCGGGCGGGCGTGTTCGGCAGCCACGCGGCCACCGCGACGGCAGGCGCAAGGGTGGCCAGCGCCGAAAACGACACCGCACCCACGTCGGCCAGTGCGTCTTCGCCCGCGACCAGCCGACCGTAGCCCCAGGCCAGCAGCACGATGACGATGATGCCGGCGCGCCGCAGCCACAGCACGCGGCCGCGCAGGTCGCCGCCGCCCCCTGCCCATGCACCGCGCAGCAGGCCGGGCGCCAGCCAGTGGTTGCCGATCATCAGGCTCAGTGCGAGCAGGCTGATCACGGTCATCCCCGTGGCGGCCGCCATGCCGCCGAGGAACGCGAACAACGCGAGTCCGTTGGCTCCGTGCGCCAACGGCAGTGCCAGCACGTACAGGTCCGAACTGATCGGCATGTGGGCAAGCTCCCGGGCCCCCATCCTTGCCAGTGGCAGCAGCGGCAACGAGATCAACAGCATGTACAGCGGGAATACCCAGCGTGCACGCCGCAGGTTGCCCTCGTCGCGACATTCCACCACGCCCACGTGGAACTGGTGCGGCAAGGTGAACATCGCGAGCACGCCCAGGAACGCCAGCGGCGCGAAACCATTGCGATCCGGCGGCACCTGGGGAAGCGATTCCACGGCCGGCCCGTTCACCAGCACGAACACGCCCAGGGCGAGCATCGCCACCAGTTTGAACACCGACTCCACCGCGATGGCGAAGACCAGTCCGTGGTTGTGCCCGCCCATGCCGGTACGCCGGGTGCCGAACAGGATGGTGAACCCGGCGACCACCACTGCCACCACGAAACCGATGTCGAGCGGCGGCGCCTGGCCGGCACTGGCGATGCCATTGACCAGCAGCGCATAGCTCATCGCCACGGCCTTCAGCTGGAGTGCGATGTAGGGAATCAGCCCGAGGATCGCCACCAACGTGACCACGGCGGCCAGCGCCGCGTCACGTCCAAGGCGCGCGGCCACGAAGTCCGCCAGCGAACTTGCGTGCACTTCGCGCGCGCGCCTGACCAGGCCGATCATCGCCGCGCCGCCGAGGACATACAGCAGGATCGTTCCGACGAAGGTCGGCGGAAGCGGCCACTGGTAGCGCGCCGCCTGCGTGACCGTGCCGAAGAACGTCCACGACGTGCAGTACACCGCCAGCGAAAGCGCGTAGATCCAGTCCCAATGCCTGCGGAACAGCGCGGGGCGCCGGTCCGCCAGCAGCGCCGCGCCAAAGAGCACGCACAGCCAGGCAAGCCCGCTCAGGATGACGATGGTGTTGCTCAGCATTCGGGCCCCGATGGCGTCCGCATCCGGCCAGCATAGCGGTGCCAGCGCAACCGACGCTCCAAAAACAAGGCCCCGCTTGCGCGGGGCCCCGGATATCCATCACGCGTCACGTCAGAAGTTGTAACGAAGGCTCACGTAGTAGTTGCGGGGCCAGCCGTAGTAGGCGGTCTGGATGTTGCCCACGCTGGAGAACTCCTGCCCTTCCGTCTTGTAGGTCACGTCGGTCAGGTTGCGGACGCCGGCGCGGATCTGCCAGGCGTAGCTGGGCGAATCCCAGGTCCCGAACGCGCCGACCAGGGTGTAGCTGCCCTGGCTCAGGCCCGGGCGGTTGTCCACCGACAGCCAGGTCTCGCTGCGGTAGGAAGCATCGCCGCCGATCGAAAGCGTGCCGTGGTCGCCCAGGTCGAAGGCATGCTGCGCCGCGACGCGGGCCGTGACCTTCGGCGAGAACGGGACATGGTCGTGCAGGTCCGCGAGGGCCGGGTTCGTCGTGCGCGCATCCACGAACTTGTCGTAACGCGCATGCATCCAGCCCAGCTGGGCGGACAGGGTGGTCGCCTCGCCGACGCGCGCCATGCCCTCGAACTCGACGCCATCGACCTTCATCGAGGCGGCATTGATCACCGGGAATGCAAACGTCGGGGTCGCGGTGCCGGTCACCAGTTCCGAGACGCGCGCCTGGAAGTCCTTGTAGTCGCTATGGAACGCAGCGACGTTGCCGGACAGCCGGTGGTCGGCCGACTGCATCTTCAATCCCAGCTCGTACGTCCAGACATATTCCGGGTTGAACGTGGGGTTCTTGGCCTCGTTCGGATCGTTCGCGCGGCCGTTGAAGCCACCGGACTTGAAGCCGCGGTTCGCCGAGAGGTAAGCGGTCGCGTTGTCGCCAAACGTCTTGGTGATGCTGGCGGATGGCGTGGCCGCGCTCCAGGACTTGCTTGCATTCACCACCGACTGCGGGTGCTGGCTGAAGGCGGAAAGGGGTGCGCCGTAGAAGGTATCGGTGGTCCGGAAGTAATCCTTGCGGTCGCGCGTGTAGCGCAGGCCGGCGGCAGCCGACCACGTCGGTGCGAACTTCCAGTCCACGTTGGCGAAGACGGCGTCGCTGGTGTTGTGCAGGTTGTCGTCGATGGTGCGCAGGAACGTCACCGGCGCGCCGAGGTATTTCAGCAGGTCGTTGGCGTAGGCCTCCTGGTGGGACGGCACCTTTTCGTCCAGGTGATACACGCCCGCGATGGCGTGCACGGTCCTGCTGGAGTACTGAAGTTGGAGTTCCTGGCTCCACTGCTTCTGGCGGAGACCAACGAACACGTCGCCGAGCTGGTATTGGGACGCATCGATGTCGATGTACGACGCCGTCTTGAGCTTGCGCTGGGACGTGATGCTCTTGAGGGTCCAGGCCGGTGACAGGTTCCAGGTCATGTCCAGTGCCGCACCCTGGTGCCGCATCTTCTGGCCCTTGTCGGGCGAGAACGAAGTGCGGGCCTGGTAGTTGTAGTCGCCGGTGGGCGCCGGCTGCAGCAGGACCTGGCCTGCGGGGAACAGGCTGGTCGCATACAACGGCGCCGTCGGCCGACCCATCGTCAGCGCTGCATCCTGGTGGGTGTAGTCCAGGGACAGCACCGCGTTGAACGCATCATTCGGCTTGAACGCGAGCTTGGCACGGAGTGCCTGGGTCTCGTCATCGTTGTAGTGCCTGCCGGTGGACTGGTCGGTCACGAAACCGTCGTTCTTGATCACGCCGCCGGCGATGCTGGCAGCGAACGCCTCGCTCAGCTTGCCTGCCGCGTAGAAACGGGCTTCACGGCGGCCATGGTCGCCTACGGTTGCTTCGACCGAGCGAGTCGTGTCCATGAAGGGGTCCTTCGTGGAGATCTTGATCGCGCCACCCGTGGAGTTCTTGCCGTACAGCGTGCCCTGCGGGCCGCGGAGCACTTCCACCTGGGCCACGTCGAAAAGCGAGAACAGCGCGCCATTGATGCGGGAGTAATAAACGTCGTCGACATACATGCCGACGCCGGGATCGAAGGTCTGCAGCGCATCCGGCTGGCCGACGCCGCGGATGAACACATTGACCGAGTTCGAGGAACCACGGCCCTGCACGATGTTCATGTTGGGAACGGCGCCCTGCAGGCCACTGATGTCCTTCGCCTGCAGGTCCTTGAGGCTCTCTTCGCTGAAGGCACTGACCGCCACCGGCACGTCCTTGACGGATTCGACACGACGACGCGCCGTCACCGTCACCGTTTCCAGAGTCTGTTCGGACGGCTTGAGCTTGGTTTGCGGGCTCGCGGGCGCCGGGCTTGTTGCCGCCTGGTCCTGCGCGAATGCCGCCGGGCTGGCGACGCCTGCAATCGCCATGGCGATGGCCAGGCTGAGATGGTTTGCCTTCATGCGTCCCCCTTCGGGATCCAGTCGTATGATGCCGATCATGGCGGGACACCCCGGCGCCGCGCATCGTACCTTCGGACAAGGGCGGGCCCACGGCCGCGCCAGCACACTGCGCCCTCACCCGTGCCGAGTCCCTCCATGGCCTTCCTGATCGTGCTGGCTGCGCTGTGCTTCCTGATGTTCGTGGCCTACAGGGGCTACAGCGTGATCCTGTTCGCACCCGTGGCCGCGCTCGCCGCGGTGCTGCTGACCGATCCGCACCTGGTCGCGCCGATGTTCAGCGGCCTCTTCATGGACAAGATGGTCGGGTTCCTGAAGAACTACTTCCCGGTGTTCCTGCTGGGCTCGGTGTTCGGCAAGGTGATCGAGCTCTCCGGCTTCTCCCGCTCGATCGTCGCGGCCACCATCCGCGTGGTCGGCGCGAGCCGCGCCATGCTCGCCATCGTGGTCGTCTGTGCGCTGCTGACCTATGGCGGCGTGTCGCTGTTCGTGGTGGTGTTCGCGGTGTATCCGTTCGCGGCGGAGTTGTTCCGCCAGGGCAACATCCCGAAGCGGTTGATCCCCGGCACCATCGCGCTGGGTGCATTCACCTTCACCATGGATGCGCTGCCGGGGACGCCGCAGATCCAGAACATCATCCCGACCACGTTCTTCAAGACCACCACCTGGGCCGCGCCGTGGCTCGGCACGCTCGGGTCGGTGTTCATCCTTGCCGCAGGCATGGCCTACCTCGAGTGGCGGCGCCGTGGCGCGCTTAAATCCGGCGAAGGCTATGGCGATCCGGCCACGCTGCGCAATGAACCGGTCGAGTTCACCGGAGGCAAGCTGGTCCATCCGCTCATCGCATTGTTGCCGCTGGTGCTGGTCGGCGTTGCCAACAAGTGGTTCACCCTGGCCATTCCGCACTGGTACGGCGCGTCCACCAGCTTCGTGCCGGCGGTGATCGGCACACCCGCGCCCGTCGTGCAGGAGATCTCGAAGGTCGCGGCGATCTGGGCCGTGGAAGGGGCGCTGCTGCTTGGCATCCTGGCGGTGATGGCATTCGCATGGCGCACGGTGGCCACCCATTTCGCGGAGGGCACCAAGGCCGCGATCGGCGGGGCCATGCTGTCGGCAATGAACACCGCGAGCGAATACGGATTCGGGGCGGTCATCGCCGCCCTGCCCGGCTTCCTATGGTTCGCCGACGCGTTGCGCCACATTCCCAACCCGCTGGTGAACGAGGCCGTCACCGTCACTGCGCTGGCAGGCATCACCGGTTCGGCGTCGGGAGGCATGAGCATCGCGCTGGCCGCCATGGCCGAAACCTTCATGCACAACGCGCAGGCGGCCGGCATTCCCGCCGAGGTGCTGCACCGCGTTGCCGCGATGGCCTCCGGTGGCATGGACACGTTGCCGCACAACGGCGCGGTGATCACCCTGCTGGCGGTCACCGGCCTGACCCATCGGCAGGCCTACAAGGACATCTTCGCCATCACCGTCGTCAAGACGCTGGCGGTGTTCCTGGTCATCACCCTCTTCTACGCCACCGGTCTGGTCTGACCGGCCAGTCCGGCCGACAATGGCCGGATGGAGCCCCGCAAGATCATCCACGTCGACATGGACGCGTTCTACGCATCCGTGGAACAGCGTGATGATCCGTCGCTTCGCGGTCGGCCGGTGGTCGTGGCGTGGCGCGGCAACCGGTCGGTGGTCTGCGCCGCCAGTTACGAAGCCCGCACCTTCGGCGTGCGCTCGGCGATGCCCGCGATCCGGGCGGAGCGCCTGTGCCCGGATGCGGTCTTCGTGCCACCTGACTTCACCCGCTACAAGGCGGTGTCCCGGCAGATCCGCGAGATCTTCGCCCGACACACCGATCTCATCGAGCCGCTGTCGCTGGACGAAGCCTACCTGGACGTGACCCATCCCAAGGCGGACCTGGGAAGCGCCACGGCGATCGCCGAGGACATCCGCGACGCGATCCGTGAAGAAACGCGGCTGACCGCCTCCGCAGGCGTGGCGCCGAACAAGTTCCTTGCCAAGATCGCCAGTGACTGGAACAAACCCGACGGCCTGTTCGTCCTCAGGCCAGCGATGGTGGAGGCATTCCTCACGCCGCTGCCGGTCGGTCGCCTGCCCGGCGTCGGCAAGGTCATGGAAGCGAAGCTCGCGGAACTTGGCATCGCCACCTGCGCCGACCTGCGCGCCATCGGCAGCGACAGGCTGGAACAGCGTTTCGGGCGATGGGGCGTGCGCCTGCACGAACTGTCCAACGGCCAGGACGCGCGATCCGTGCAGCCCGAACGGCCCACGCTGCAGATCTCCGCGGAGGACACGTTCGAGCACGACCTGCTGCTTGCGGACATCGAACCGCATATCCGCCGCCTCGCCACGAAGGCCTGGGCGGGCTACATGCGCGAACGGATGCAACGCCCGGAACGCATCGCGCGCACCGTCGTGCTGAAACTCAAGACCGGCGACTTCCGGATCCTCACGCGCAGCCTCACCCACGCGGAACCACCGACCAGCGAACAGCAGTTCGCCGACATCGCATGCGCGTTGCGCGAACGCGTCGACCTGCCTTCGCGCACGCGCTATCGCCTGGTTGGCATCGGTCTCGCCGGCTTCGCCGAACCGGCGGGAAGCCGCGCGCAGGACGACCTGTTCGCCTGACCATCCCGCACCTGCTTCGCATACGCTAGACCAATGAACGAGATCGCCCACACCACCGGCATCCCCAATGCGCCCGCACTGTCCGGCGCGCAATTGAAGACCCTGGCCCTGTCCGCGCTCGGCGGCGCGCTGGAGTTCTATGACTTCGTGATCTTCGTGTTCTTCGCCACCACGATGGGCACGCTGTTCTTCCCGCCCGCGATGCCCGGATGGCTGAAGTTGGTCCAGACCTTCGGCATCTTCGCGGCCGGCTACCTTGCGCGGCCGCTCGGCGGCGTGGTGATGGCCCATTTCGGCGACCGGTCCGGCCGCAAGCGCATGTTCATCCTCAGCATCCTGCTGATGGCGATTCCGACGCTGCTGATGGGCATGCTGCCCACCTACGCGCAAGCCGGACTGCTGGCGCCGCTGCTGTTGCTGCTGCTGCGCATCCTGCAGGGCGCTGCGATCGGCGGCGAGGCGCCGGGCGCCTGGGTATTCGTCAGCGAACATGTGAGCCCGCGCCATCGCAACCTTGCCTGCGGCACGCTATCCGCCGGACTGTGCGCCGGCATCCTCGTCGGATCATTGGTGGCGCGGGCGGTCAACGCATCGTTCGACGGCGCCACGTTGCTTGCGTGGGGCTGGCGCGTGCCGTTCATCCTGGGTGGCGTGTTCGGCCTGCTTGCGATGATCGTGCGTCGCCAGCTGCACGAGACCCCCGTCTTCGCCGAACTGCAGGCCCGGCAAGCGTTGGCCACCGGCCTCCCGCTCAAGCGGGTGCTGCGCGACCACCCGGGCGCCGTCCTGCTCGCGATGCTGCTGACGTGGCTACTCACGGCCGCAGTGGTGGTCACATTGTTGATGATGCCGACGCTGCTGCAGGGACTCGGCGTCAGCCGGGACGCGGCCCTGTCCGGGAATGCGTTGGCGATCTGCGCGACCGTGAGCGCGAACATCGTCGCCGGCGCGCTGGCGGACCGGTTCGGCGCCGGGCGCGTGCTGGTGGCGTGGAGCGGATTGATGGGCCTGGCGTTCTGGATGTTCTATGGGTCCGCGCTGGCCCACGCCTACTCGCCCTGGCTTTATGCGCTCGCAGGCTCGGCGGTCGGGCTGACCGCGCTGGTGCCGGCCATCGCGGTGGATGGATTCCCGGCACCCGTGCGCTTCTCCGGACTC
>Ga0208126_1000055_pt1 | contig 10912 bp, 8 predicted proteins | sample SoimicmetaGmgHAA_FD_188334 | JGI IMG/M metagenome (GOLD analysis project Ga0208126, IMG submission 188334) | Soil and rhizosphere microbial communities from Laval, Canada - mgHAA (SPAdes) (version 2) | ecosystem: Environmental > Terrestrial > Deep subsurface > Rock core/Sediment | place: Laval... | reverse complement strand
GGCCACCAAGAAGGCGGTGAAGAAGGTTGCCAAGAAGGCCGCCAAGAAGACCGTCCGCAAGGCCGCCAAGAAGACGGCCCGCAAGCCAGCCAAGAAGGCGGCCAAGAAGACCGTCCGCAAGGCTGCCAAGAAGACGGCCCGCAAGCCGGCCAAGAAGGCCGCCAAGAAGGCCGTCAAGAAGGCTGCGAAGAAGACGGCCCGCAAGCCGGCCAAGAAGGCCGCCAAGAAGGCCGTCAGGAAGACTGCGAAGAAGGCTGCGAAGAAGACTGCCCGCAAGCCGGCCAAGAAGGCCGCCAAGAAGGGTCGCAAGGCGGCTTCCAAGAAGCCGGCCGCGCTGCCGATGATGCCCGCTCCGATGATCTGAGCGCAGCGCCCGTGGCGCTGAATTGAACTCCTCCCTGCCCCGCAGTGGAGGAGTTTTCTTTTGTGGGGATCAGTCGTTGCCCGAGTTGCCGGAATCGCTGTCCGGCAAGCCCGCGATCCGCGTCGGCACGGACTCGCCGGTGACCGAATTCGGGATCCAGGCTTCGGCCGGCAGTCCCAGCGCCCGGTCGATGATCGTAGGCATCAGGCCGGAGGGCAGCGAGCTCTCGCTGTTCCAGAGGATCACCACGCCCAGGTCACGCTCGGGCAGCACGCCCATCGCACCCCGGTAACCCTGCACGGCGCCGCCGTGGAAGTAGAACGGATGGCCGGCATAGTTATAGATCCGCCACGCCAATCCGTAACCCGCATCGTCCAGCCGTTCGCGGCGCCACGCGGAACCGCGCAGCTCGGTGGGTGTGGCCACCTTCGCGGTGTGCAGGTACTGCAGCACGTTCGCCGGCAGCACGTCCGGGCGGTGGCCGGTCTGCGCGATCATCCATTGCGCCATGTCGCTGATGCTCGCGTTCACGCCCGCGGCTGGCGCCAGCAGGTAGTAGCTCGGCTTTGGCCGGATCGCGCGCCAGCTTCCGCCACCACGCACATGCGGCTTGGCCCAGCGCGGGCTCGACTCGATGCCGCCCAGGCCATAGCTCGCGTCGTTCATGCCCAGCGGCTTGAACAGGCGGCTCTCCACGGCCTGCGGATAGAAGTGGCCGGTCGCCGCGAATACCACGTCGCCGATCAGGCTGAAGGCCACGTTCTGGTAGCCGTAGCATTCCCCGGGTTGGCACTTCATCGGCGCGCTTGCCAGTTTCTGCACGGCGCTCGGATAGTCGAGGCCACCTTCGATGTCGCGGTCGAACGCGTTGTGCACCAGGCCCGTACGCTGGCCAAGCACGTCTTCGACGGTCACTTCGCTGGTCGCCGCCGCGGACGGCAGGCGGAAACTCGGCACGTAGTGGATGACGGAATCGTTCCAGTGCAGGCGGCCATCGTTGACCAGCACGCCGGTCAGTGCGCTCGCGAACGACTTGGAGAGCGAGGCCAGGCGGAACACGGTGTGGATGTCCACCGGCTCCGGTCGCTGCATGTCGGTGATGCCGTAGCCCTGTTCGTACACCACGCGGCCACGCTGCACGATGGCGATGGCGAGCCCCGGAATGCGTTGCCCGGCGACCAGAGACCGGGCGAGCCGGTCGATTTCCGGGACATCAAGGCCCGTTGCAGCCGCGGCATTGGCAGGACCGGTGGCAGGAGCATAGGCGGCAGCCGAGGCCGGAGCGGCCACGGTCTTCGCCGGATCCTGGCGCGGCCATCCGACCTGGGCGCTCGCGACGCTGCCCACGGCCATGGGAACCAAGGCACACAACGCGCCAAACAGGGCCGTCCGGCGCATGCGATGACGGAACCCGCCCGAATTCTGTATGGTCACGTTCAGCCCGCGGAATGTGTTGCGGCGAGTGTAGAAGCCTTGTATCCACTTTGCATGAATAGGAACACATTGCATGGTTAGCATCCTGATTTTCATCGCAATTCTGGCGGTCGTGGCGCTCTGGCTGATGGGCCAGTACAACGGGCTGGTCACGCTCCGCAACGCGTTCCGCAACCAGTTCGCCCAGATCGACGTGCAGCTGCAGCGCCGCTTCGACCTCATCCCCAACCTGGTGGAGACGGCGAAGGCCTACATGGCGCACGAGCGGCAGACCCTGGAAGCGGTGATCGCCGCGCGCTCCGCCGCGCAGCAGGGCCTGGCGGTCGCCAAGGCCAACCCGGGCGATCCGGCGGCGATGGCGCAGTTCGCCGAGACGCAGAACCAGTTGAGCGCGGGCCTGGGGCGGTTGCTGGCCGTGGCGGAGTCCTACCCGGACCTCAAGGCGAACCAGAACATGATGCAGCTGACGGAAGAGTTGACCAGCACGGAGAACAAGGTCGCGTTTTCCCGACAGGCATTCAACGATGCCGTGACCTCATACAACAACCGGCGCGAAGTGTTCCCCACCAGCATCATCGCGGGCATGTTCAACTTCCTGCCGGCCGCACTGCTGGAAGTCGACGCCGCGAAGCAGGCCGAAGTGCGCGCCGCGCCGAAGGTGCAGTTCTGACCAACGCGCGCGGGAAGCCGTCGTGAACTTCTTCGAACACCAGGCGGCCGCGCGTCGCACGAGCCAGCGGCTGGTGCTGCTGTTCGTCCTGGCGGTGATCGGCATCGTGCTCGCGGTCGATGCCGTGGCATGGCTGGTGGTCGGCGCGCGCATGGATCCCGGCGAGTCAGCGTTGCCGATGCTGGCGGCGATCAGCCTGCTCACGGCCGCGGTGATCGGCGTGGCGTCGATGTACCGCATCGCCAGCCTGTCGAGCGGGGGCGGCGACAGCGTCGCCGCGGGTCTCGGTGGGCGGCTGGTGCCGGAAGACACCACGGACCCGTCGCTGCGGCGCCTGCGCAACGTGGTGGAGGAAATGGCGATCGCGTCCGGCGTGCCAACGCCGCGCCTGTACGTGCTGGAGCGCGATGCCGGCATCAATGCGTTCGCCGCGGGCTATGCGCCCGCCGATGCGGTGGTCGCGGTCACGCGCGGCGCGATCGACCGGCTCAACCGCGACGAATTGCAGGGCGTGATCGCGCACGAGTTCAGCCATGTCCTCAACGGGGACATGCGCCTCAACATCCGCCTGATCGGCGTGCTGTTCGGGATCATGGCGATCAGCCTGATCGGCAAGAAGATCCTGTTCAACGGCATTGGCTGGGGCGGCGGCGACCGCCGCAACAGCGGCGGCATCGCGGTGGTGTTGGTTGCCGCGGTGTCGGCGATCATCATCGGGTCGATCGGCATGTTCTTCGCGCGCATGATCAAGGCCGGCGTCAGCCGCAGTCGCGAATCGCTGGCCGATGCCTCCGCCGTGCAGTTCACCCGCCAGACCGCGGGCCTCGCGGGCGCGCTGAAGAAGATCGCCGGGCTCGAGGCCGGCTCCCGGCTGGAGGCCAGCGCCGATGCCGAGGAAGTGAGCCACATGCTCTTCGGCGAGGGCCTGAAGGCATCCACGCTCTTCGCCACGCATCCACCGATCCTGGAACGCATCCGCGCGCTGGAGCCGTCATTCAGCGGCGCGCAGTTGAATACGTTGGCCGCGCAATGGCGCCACGCGCCGCCGGTCGGGCTCGATGAAGATGCCCACCTCGGGTTTGCCAGCGACGCCGCGGCCGCGCCGCTGCGCCCGGATTCAGCCGAAGTGTCGTTGCAGCCGCGGGCGGTGACCGCGCAGGTGGCGCGCCCCGGTGGCGACGACTATGCCCGTGCCGATGCGATCCTCGAACGCATGCCGGAATCGCTGCGCGAAGTGGCCACGCGGCGCGACAGCGTGATGCCGCTGCTGGCGGGCCTGCTGGTGGATGCGGAGGAGGCCCTGGCCGGGCGCCAGCACGCGATGATCGGCGAGGCCCTCGGGACGGCACAGGCCGATACCGCATGGCGTTTGCAGACGCAGCTTCTGGCCGACCTGCACCCGGCCTTGCGCCTGCCCCTGGCGATGCTCGCGTTCCCGGCATTGCGGCAGTTCCCGCGACCTGACATCGAGCGCTTCCTCGCGCTGGTCGATCGGCTGGTGCATGCCGATGATCGCGTGTCCTTGTTCGAGTACTGCCTGGGCCGGCTGCTGCAGGTGCAGGTGGTGGAGGCGCTCGACCCCGGTCGCAACGCCCGGTTCGGGCGCCTGAAGCCGGGGGGGGTGAAGCAGGAATTCGCGACACTGCTCTCGGTGGTGGCGGATGCTGGCCACGACGATCCCGCCGCTGCCCATCGCGCGTATGCGGCGGGCCTGGCCCAGGTGCTGCCGCGTGACCAGTTGCCCTACGCGCCGCCGTCGAATGGCGTGCAGGCCCTGGATGCGGTGTGGGGACCGCTGGACTCGCTGGACCCGTTGGCCAAGCAGGTGGTGGTGGAAGCCGTGACCGCCACGATCGCCTGCGATGGCCGCGCCACGGTGGCGGAGGTCGAATTGCTGCGCACGATCTGCGGTGTGTTGCACTGCCCCCTGCCGCCGATGCTGGAACGGGCGGCCTGACGGGAACGGTCAGGCGTGGTGCCCGGGGCGGGGCGCGATGACTTCATCGAGTCTCAACGCCACCTCCCGAGGACGCGTGCGTTGCGCGCTGCACTTGCCCGGGTTGTTGGTCACCGCGATATCGATGCTGCGGGCGAAGACCGAATCGCAACTCGCGTCCAGCCGTTCCTCCAACATCTGGTAGCGCCACGAATTCACCGAGACCAGCTTTCCGGCGGCATGGATGCGGCGGATGTGGCCGGGCGTGGCGAACTCGGGGCTCATTTCCAGCACCACCAGCGCAGGATCATGCAGGGACAGGGCCCAATCGAGGTCGGCCTCGTCGCTGGTCTTGAACTGCAGGCGAACATCCGGCGAGATGGCGCGCGCGAGCCGGTACTTGTGCCGGTCGCCCTGGGTCTGGAAGTAGGTGTAGCCAAGCGCACCCTTCTCCATGGCCATGCGCACGGCCGGCGCGATCACCGCATCCGTCTTGAACTCCGCGTCCACCAGCACCTTGCCGCGGGCGGCGTCCAGCACGTCGCCGAAACGCGCCAGCGGGTCGCCTTCCGGCAGGCGGCAGCGACGCAGCGCGGGGTAGTCGCGGTCCTCGATCGAACCGTGGCATTGCGTCTTCGAATCGAGGGTCGGGTCGTGGTACACGAGGACCACCCCGTCCCGCGTCGCGTGCAGATCCATCTCCAGGATGTCCGAGGCGCCCGCGGCCATGGTGGCTCGGAATTGCCGCAGCACGTTCTGCGCGCCGAAGTATCCGCCACGATGTGCGGCGACGAGGGAATGGACGGCTGCACCATAGGTCAGCGATGCATGCGCGCGCTGGTGATGGGAGACCAGCCAACCAACCAGGAGGGTGGCCGCGGCGAGGGCGGGAACGCGGCGGCGAAGCTGGAAGGGCGTACGCATCGGGTGGACGTGGGTGAGGTGCGCAAAGGCTAGCCGGGGTACCCGTAAATTTTCGTAAGCCGCCGTCACCGTCGGCGCGTGCTAACGTGCGCGCGTCCAACGGCCGGGATCCAGGCACACATGCCGATGCAGGAAACTCGACGCGTCCGCGCGGGGGAATGGAGCGCGGTCCTGCTCTCCTTCACGTACTTCTTCTGCATCCTCACCGCCTATTACGTCATCCGCCCGGTGCGCGAGCAGCTGTCCGCCGCCGTCGGGTCCACCCAGTTGCCGTGGTTCTTCCTCGCCACGCTGGTGGCCACGCTCGCGCTGACCCCGGTGTTCGGCTGGCTGGTCTCGCGCTGGCCGCGCCGGATCGTGGTGCCGGCGGTGTATGCATTCTTCATCGCCTGCCTGCTGGCTTTCGTGCCGTTCTTCATGCACCAGGGCGCCATCGAACCGCGCCTGCTCGGCATCGTGTTCTTCGTCTGGGTGAGTGTGTTCAACCTGTTCCTGGTCTCCGTGTTCTGGAGCTTCATGGCCGACATCTGGAGCGACGTGCAGGCGCGCCGGCTGTTCCCGGTCATCGGACTGGGCGGAACGGCGGGCGCGATCACCGGGCCGGTGCTGACGCGCAACCTGGTCGGTGTGACCGGCGTGGCGCCCTTGCTGGTGGTGTCGGCGGTCCTCCTCGGATTGGCGATGGTCTGCGTGCTCTTCCTCGGGCGTTGGGCGCGTGCGCATGGCGTGCATCGCGAGAGCGCGACGCACGAGGCGGCGCTTGGCGGCGGCATGTTCGATGGGCTCAAGCAGGTGTTCGCCACGCCCTTCATCCGCAACATGGCGATCCTGATGGTGCTGGGCGATGCCATCGGCACGATTGCCTATGCGTTGGTGACCGACTACTCAGGCGCCACCTTCCACGACGCGGTCGCGCGCACCCGCTTTGCCGCCGACGTGGACCTCTACACCAATGTCCTCCAGGTGGTGGCCCAGCTCACGCTGACGCGCTGGCTGCTGGTCCGGCATGGGGCGGGTAGCGTGTTCGCGATCCGCGCGATGGTCGGTGTCGCCGCGTGTGCGGCCATGGCGCTGGCGACCGACCCAAACGTGGTCGTGCTGGGTCCGCTGTCGTTCTCGCTGGGCCCGCTCCATCTCGGCTTGAGCGGGTTGCCCTGGGTGGCGGTGATGCTGGTGCTTACGCGCTCGCTGGCGTACGGCATGGACCAGCCGGCACGCGAGACGCTGTTCACCCTCGTACCGCGTGACTGGCGCTACAAGGGCAAGAACGCGGTGGACACCGCCGTGTGGCGCGCGGGTGACGTCTTGGTGGCGACCACGCTCAACGGATTGCGCGCATTGGGCGCGGGCGTTGGTGTATTCGGCTGGATGGGTGCCGCCGCGCTCGCACTGGGTGGCACCATCGGCTGGCGCCTGGCACGCGATGTCGAAGGCGATTCCCTGAGCGCGCAGCGGCAGGCCGCCTGACGCATGCGTCGCCTCTCCCGCCCCGCCGCGCTGTCGCTGGTCGCCGCGCTCGCCGCGGTCTTCGTGGTCCTGCTCTATGCGTGGCTGTGGGAGCCGCGCCAGCTCGTGCAGCGCGACTACGTGCTGCCATTGCGGGGATGGCCGGCCAGTTGCGACGGCCTGCGCGTGGACGTGCTGGCCGACCTGCACACCGGATCCTGGCTCAACGGCGTCGACAACCTCGATCGCATCGTTGGCGACATGCGCGCCAGCAACTCCGACGTGGTGGTGCTGGCGGGTGACTACGTGATCCTCAGCGTCGCCATGGGCACGTTCGTGGACCCGTCGATCGTGGCGCAGCACCTCGCGCCACTGGCCCGCGACAAGCCCGTCTATGCCGTGCTCGGCAACCACGACTGGTGGAAGAACGGCCCACGCATCGCGCATCTCTTCGGCGCGGTGGGCATCCACGTGCTGCGCAACCAGTCGACGATCGTTGACGCCAGGGGTTGCCGCTTCAGCCTGGTCGGGATCGATGACCTCACCGCCGGCCGGCCGGACGTGGGCAAGGCATTCGCGCACCTCGCGCCGGGGTTGCCGGTGGTGGCGCTGGAGCATGAACCGGCGATCTACCCGCGCCTGCCGCAGGACACGGTGCTGGCGATCGCGGGCCATACGCACGGCGGCCAAGTCAATCCGTTCGGCCTGCGCACGCCTTCAAGGCTGGTGCCAGGGTCCGCGGCACTGCGCGGCGAATACCACGATGGCCGGCGCACGTTGTTCGTCTCGCCGGGCATCGGCACCAGCTGGTTGCCGCTGCGCCTGGGCGTGCCGCCGGAAATCTCGCGGCTCACGCTGCGTGCGGCAGCCACGGGCACCGCACGCTGAATCACCTCCGGGCCGTCAGGCTACCGCGCGCGCCTGCGCCTGTTCGCCCGCGACCAGTGCGGCGTAGCCTGCCGAGCGCAGTTCCGCCGGATCGAAATCGTCCACGGTGATTGCATCCAGTGTCATCTCGCGCAGCTCGCGCAGCTGGTTCGCCTCGTCCGTAGTGATCCAGTTCTCGCGCACGCCTTCCGCCAGCTGGTCCTCGAACTCGAGCGCTTCGATGTCGTGCTGCTTGAGCGCCTTCAGGAACTTGCGCTCCACCGGCTCGGCCAACACGAACTTCGGCAGGTAGCTGATGATGCGGCCGGCGGGGTTGTGTTCCCCTGGCGTGGTGAACACGCCGTCGGCCAGGCGGTCGCGCGCATCGTTGGGCGTCATCAACAGGCTCGCCACCTTGTGCCCGAGGCGATCGCTCGGGGCCTGCGCACGGCGGCCCAGCGGGAAGATGATCGGCCACAGCAGCCACGCGGCCGGGCGCACGGGGAAGTTGCGCAGCGCGCCGGACAGCGCGGTCTCGATCTTGTTGACCGCATCGTGGAATGCCCAGGCCAGCAACGGCTGGTCGCTCTCCGGGCGGCCCTCGTCCTCGTAGCGCTTGAGCATGCTGCTGGCGATGTAGAGCTGGCTCAGCACGTCGCCCAGGCGGCCCGACAGGTGTTCCTTGAACTTCAGCTTGCCGCCGAGCAGCAGCATCGAGGTATCGGCCATCACCGCCAGCGTGGCGGAGTACCGGTTGAGCTTGCGGTAGAAGCGTCGCGTGTAGTCATCGCCCGGCGCCTTGCCCAACTTCGCGAACGTCAAGCCCATCCAGATGCTGCGCACGGCATTCGAAATCGCCGCACCGATGTGCCCGAACAGCGCCGAGTCGAAGGCCTGCAGTTTTTCCTCGCCTTCCGGCATCTGCACGGCCTTCATTTCCTTCATCACCCACGGGTGGCAGAGGATCGCGCCCTGGCCGAAGATCATCAGGGAGCGCGTCATGATGTTCGCGCCTTCCACCGTGATCGCGATCGGCGCGGCCTGCCACGAACGCCCGGCGAAGTTGCGCGGGCCGAGGATGATGCCCTTGCCGCCGATCACGTCCATCACGTCCTGGGCCACTTCGCGACCCATCGTGGTGCAGTGGTACTTGGAGATCGTCGACGGTACCGCCGGGTTCTCGCCGCGGGCGACCGCCGCAGCCGTCGCCTGCGACAGGGCGCTGATCGCGTACGCATGGCCGCCCATGCGCGCGAGCGCTTCCTCCACGCCCTCGAAGCGCCCGACCGACAGGCCGAACTGCTTGCGGATGCGTGCATAGCTGCCCACCGTCACCGCGCCCATCTTGGCGCCGCCGCTGGCGGTCGAGGGCAGGGTGATGGAACGCCCGATGGACAGGCATTCCATCAACATGCGCCAGCCTTGTCCTGCATAGTCCTCGCCACCGATCAGCTGCGACAACGGCACGAACACCTCGCGGCCGTGGATCGGGCCGTTCTGGAACGGCGAGTTCAGCGGGAAGTGGCGGCGACCGATCTCGAGCCCGGGCGTATCGCTGGGCACCAGCGCCAGCGAGATGCCGATGTCATTGGTCTCGCCCAACAATCCTTCCGGGTCGTACAGGCGGAAGGCCACGCCGATCAGGGTCGCCACCGGCGCCAGCGTGATGTAGCGCTTGTCGAGCGTCAGCTTGAAGCCCAGCACCTGCGCGCCGTTCCACTCGCCCTTGCAGACGATGCCGTAATCGGGAATGGAGGTGGCATCGGAACCCGCGAACGGACCGGTCAATGCGAAGCAGGGGACGTCGGTGCCGTCGGCCAGGCGCGGCAGGTAATACGCCTTCTGCTCGTCCGTACCGTAGTGCATCAGCAACTCGGCCGGGCCGAGCGAGTTCGGCACGCCCACGGTGGAGCTCACCACCGAGGAGATCGATGCCAGTTTCTGGATCACCTTGTGGTTCATCAGCGCCGAGAAGCCGAGGCCGCCGTATTCCTTCGGAATGTTCAGGCCGAAGAACTTGTTGCGCTTGACGTAATCCCACATCTCCGGCGGCAGGTCCGCACGCACATGGGTGATCTCCCAGTCGTCGACCATGCGGCAGAGCTCCTCGCACGGACCGTCGAGATAGGCCTGCTCTTCCGCGGTCAGTTTCGGCTTCGGCAGGTCCAACAGCTGCCGCCACTCCGGCATGCCGGAGAACAGCTGGCCCTCGAAGCCCACCGTGCCGGCTTCAAGCGCGGTGCGCTCGGTGTCCGACAGCGGCGGCAGGATACGTGTGTAGAACTTCAGCAGCGGCGCGGTGAGCAGCGCCACCCGCAGCGGGGCGACCAGCAGCAGCACCGCCACCAATGCAGCGAGCACGGCCAGTGTCGCGACCAGGCCATGGCTGCCGCCGAGGAACCAGGCCACCAGCAGCAGGGCACCTGTGAGCGCCGCCCAGATCGCGGCATGCCAGCGGTTGTAGGCGGTGATGCCGGTCGACAGGACCACGGCAAGGATGGGCAGCACGACACTCATGACGGACTCCGCGCCCCAGGGCGACTTATGTATATGGCTGTGGATGGATGATGCGGCCCCGCTGCACCATACCTAAAAGTATGGAGGTGGCCGGGGCATGTCAAGCATCCATTGGGCCATTCGGATCGTGACGCCACCGTATGGATGTCGGTACACTGCAACCATGACTACCGACACCCCGATCCCGGCGTCCGGGAACCGCAGCGAGCGGAGCGGGCGCCTGAGCGCCGAGGACTGGGCCAACGCGGCCCTCCAGCAGATCGCCGAACAGGGCGTGTCCAGCGTGGCGGTCGAGCCACTGGCCCGCCGCCTCGGCGTGACCAAAGGCAGCTTCTACTGGCACTTCCCCTCGCGCGATGCGCTGCTGCAGGCCGCGCTTGACCGCTGGGAGGCGTACGAGAAGGAAAACATCTTCGACAAACTCGAGGCGATCCACGACCCGGGCGAGCGGTTGCAGAACCTGTTCCGGCTGGTGGCGCACGACGACAGCTCGTACGTTGTCTACAGCCAGCTGCTGAAGGCGATGGACCATCCCATCGTGCAGCCGGTGATCTCCCGAGTATCGCGCCGGCGACTGGAATGGCTGTCCGATTCCTTCCGCCGCGCCGGCTTCGCCATCGATGCGGCGCGGCATCGCGCCCGCCTGCTGTACTCGGCGTACGTGGGCTTCCTGCAGCTCAACCTGCAGCTTCCGCAGGACCGCCCGCCACCCGAGGAGTACGACGCCTACGTCGAGCACCTCATGGCAACGCTC
>Ga0208126_1000054_pt1 | contig 10954 bp, 8 predicted proteins | sample SoimicmetaGmgHAA_FD_188334 | JGI IMG/M metagenome (GOLD analysis project Ga0208126, IMG submission 188334) | Soil and rhizosphere microbial communities from Laval, Canada - mgHAA (SPAdes) (version 2) | ecosystem: Environmental > Terrestrial > Deep subsurface > Rock core/Sediment | place: Laval... | reverse complement strand
TGCGGTCGCGGGCGCCCTCCGGCAGAATGCCCGCATGTCGACCGCATCCCCGATCCACCGCCTGCCGTCCGGCGACTGGCAATTGCCGGGCATCGCCAACCTGCATTCGCATGCGTTCCAGCGCGCGATGGCCGGATTGGCCGAACGCCAGACCGATCCGGCGGATTCGTTCTGGACATGGCGTGAGGTCATGTACGGCATGGCGGCGCGGTTCACGCCGGAGTTGCTGCATGCGGTGGCGTCGCAGCTGTACGTGGAGATGCTGGAGGCGGGCTACACCACCGTCTGCGAATTCCATTACCTGCACCACCAAGCGGATGGCACACCGCACCCGGATGCCGCGGAGATGTCCCGTGCGCTGGTGGCCGCGGCACGCGAGACCGGCATCCGCCTGACGTTGCTGCCGGTGCTGTACATGACCGGTGGCTTCGATGGGCGCGCGTTGTCCACGCGCCAGCAACGCTTTGGCCATCCTGTGGATGCGTACCTGGAACTGCTGGAGGCCTTGCGGCGCGACCAGGACGAATCGCTGGTCGTCGGCTGCGCGCTGCACAGCCTGCGCGCGGTGCCGGAACCGGCGATGCGCGAGGTGCTGGCCGCCTTGCCCACGGACAGCCGCATCCACATCCACATCGCCGAGCAGATGGCGGAGGTCGATGAGTGCGTGGCCGTTCGCGGTGCACGCCCCGTGCGCTGGCTGCTGGACCACGCGCCGGTGGACGCGCGATGGACGCTGGTGCATGCCACGCACCTGGATCCCGGCGAAGTGCGTGATGTCGCCGCGAGCGATGCGACCGTCGCGATCTGCACCACCACCGAAGCCAACCTCGGCGACGGGCTGTTTCCACTGCGCGATTACCTCGAGGCCGGCGGTCGCTGGGGCGTGGGATCCGACTCGCAGATCTCGGTGTCGCCGGTGGAAGAGCTGCGCTGGCTCGAATACGGACAACGGCTGACGGCGCAGCGTCGCAACATCGCCAGCACGCCGGCGCGGCCCAGCGTGGGCGCGCGTCTGCTTGAGGATGCGTGGGCCAGCGCGCAGTCCGCGACCGGGCAGGCGGCAGACAGCGACGTGGTGATCCTGGACGGGGCCGCACCGGTGCTGGCCGGGGCCACGGCCGATGACCTCGCCGACCGCTGGATCTTCTCGGGCAATCGGCCGCTTATCCGGCAGGTGCAAGTGGCCGGCAAAGAGAGAGTGCGCGATGGCCGGCACGTGCAGGCGGACCGCGTGGCCACCGATTTCAGCCGGGCCATGGGCCAGTTGCTGGCCGGCGGTGGCTGATCGGGTCGTGAAACCCCGACGCCACGGGCCTGTGTATCATTGCCCGAATGCGTACCGCGTCCACCCTCTCGTTCTGCAGCGCCGCCGCCATGGCCAGCGGCATGACGTCGCGTGCGCGCCGACCGGGCGAGACTTGACCGCGCCGGTACGTTTTCCCTGTCAGCCCTGACATCGAAACCCGGCCCCGCGCCGGGTTTTTGCGTTTTCCGTCCCTGCCATTTCCCAGAGCCCATCCCATGAAGCATTTCCTCAACACCCAGGACTGGTCCCGCGCCGAACTCGACGCGGTCCTGGCCGACGCGGCGCGGTTCAAGCAAGAGAAGTTCGGCGACACGCTGAAGGGCAAGGGCATCGCGCTGGTGTTCTTCAACCCGTCGCTGCGCACGCGCACGAGCTTCGAGCTGGGCGCGTTCCAGCTGGGTGGGCATGCCGTGGTGCTGCAGCCGGGCAAGGATGCGTGGCCGATCGAATTCAAGGTGGGCACGGTGATGGATGGCGAAGCCGAGGAGCACATCGCGGAAGTCGCGCGCGTGCTCAGCCGCTACGTGGACATGATCGGCGTGCGTGCGTTCCCGAAGTTCATCGACTGGCGGGAAGACCGCCAGGACACCGTGCTGAAGGCGTTCGCGCAGTACGCGACGGTGCCGGTGATCAACATGGAGACGATCACGCATCCCTGCCAGGAGCTGGCGCATGCGCTGGCATTGCAGGAGCACTTCGGGACGTCCGACCTGCGCGGCAAGAAGTACGTGCTGACCTGGACGTACCACCCGAAGGCGCTGAACACCGCGGTCGCGAACTCGGCATTGACCATCGCCACCCGGATGGGCATGGACGTGACGCTGCTGTGCCCCACGGAAGACTACGTGCTGGACGAGCGCTACATGGACTGGGGGCGCACGAATGTCGCGGAAAACGGCGGCTCGCTCACGGTCAGCCATGACATCGACAGCGCCTATGCGGGCGCCGACGTGGTGTACGCCAAGAGCTGGGGTGCGCTGCCGTATTTCGGACGCTGGGAGCTGGAAAAGCCCATCCGCGACCAGTACAAGCACTTCATGGTCGATGAACGCAAGATGGCCCTGACCAACAACGGCGTCTTCAGCCATTGCCTGCCGTTGCGCCGCAACGTGAAGGCCACCGACGCGGTGATGGACTCGCCCAACTGCATCGCCATCGACGAGGCCGAGAACCGCCTGCACGTGCAGAAAGCGGTGATGGCCGCGCTCGCATCGCAATGAATTCCCCTTGATCAACGGACCTGAACCCATGAATGAATCCAAGGACATCGTGCTCGCCTTTTCCGGCGGCCTGGACACCAGCTTCTGCGTGCCGTGGCTGAAGGAGCGCGGCTGGAACGTGCATACCGTGTTCGCAGACACCGGTGGCGTGGACGACGCGGAGCGCGCCTACATCGAGGAGCGCGCCCGCGAGCTGGGCGTGGCCTCGCACGTGACGGTCGATGGCGGCCAGGCGATCTGGGACGGCTTCGTGAAGCCGTTCGTCCGTGCGGGCGAGGGCTACCAGGGCCAGTACCCGCTGCTGGTCAGCGATCGCTACCTGATCGTGGATGCCGCGCTGGCGCGCGCGCATGCGCTGGGCACGAATGCCATCGCGCACGGTTGTACCGGCATGGGCAACGACCAGGTGCGGTTCGACCTGGCGGTCAAGGCCAGTGGCAACTACCGCATCGTGGCGCCGATCCGCGAGATCCAGAAGGAACACACGCAGACGCGCGCGTACGAGCAGCAGTACCTGGAGGAGCGCGGCTTTGGCGTGCGCGCCAAGCAGCAGCAGTACACGATCAACGAGAACCTGCTGGGCGTGACGCTGTCGGGCGCGGAGATCGACCAGTGGGAAGCGCCGGGTGCCGAAGCACGTGGCTGGTGCGCGCCGCGCGCGGAATGGCCGACCACGGCGATGCAGGTGACGCTGCGCTTCATCGAGGGCGAGGCCGTGGCGCTGGATGGCGTGGGCATGGACGGCGCCGCGCTGCTGAAGGCACTCAATGCGATGTTCGCGCCCTACGGCGTGGGGCGTGGCATGTACACGGGCGACACGACGATCGGCCTGAAAGGGCGGATCGTGTACGAAGCCCCCGGTCTGGTGGCACTGCTGACGGCGCACCGCGCGCTGGAGGAGGCCGTGCTGACGAAGCAGCAGAACCGCTTCAAGCCCGAGGTCGCCCGCAAGTGGGTGGAGATCGTGTACGAAGGCTTCTTCCACGACCCGTTGAAGACGGACCTCGAGGCGTTCCTCGCGTCGTCGCAGGCCAAGGTCAGCGGCGAGGTGGTGCTGCACACCGCCGGTGCGCGCGTGGACGCGGTGGCGGTGCGTTCGCCGCACATCCTGCAGGCCAAGGGCGCCACCTACGCACAGTCCGCGGACTGGGGCGTGGAGGAGGCGGAAGGCTTCATCAAGCTCTTCGGCATGAGCAGCACGCTCTGGGCCGAGGTCAACGGCGAGGCCGGCACGCATGCGTGAGGGTGTCCTCAACCATCTGGCCGCGCTGGTCGGGTTCGACACGCGCAATCCACCGCGCGCGATCGCGGCGGAAGGCGGCATCTTCGGCTACATCGCGGCGCAGCTGCCGGGGTTCACGCTGACACTGTCCGATCACGGCGCGGGCGCGGTCTCGCTGCTGGCGGTGCGCGGCAATCCGTCGCTGCTGTTCAACGTGCACCTGGACACCGTGCCGGATTCGCCGGCGTGGAGCGCGGATCCGCACTTGCTGCGGGTCGAGGGCGATCGTGCGATCGGCCTGGGCGCCTGCGACATCAAGGGCGCTGCAGCGGGGCTCATCGCGGCTGCGCAGGCCACGTCCGGCGATGCCGCGTTCCTGTTCAGCAGCGACGAGGAAGCCAACGATGCGCGTTGCATCCCCACGTTCCTCAAGGGCGCGCACGGCTTCACGCAGGTTCTCGTGGCCGAGCCCACGCGGTGCGAGGCGGTGCTGGCCCACCGCGGCATCGTGTCCGCGCAGATGCGGTTCCAGGGCCGGGCAGGGCACGCCTCCGGGGCAGTGGCGCAGGACGCCAGCGCCGTGCACCAGCTGATGCGATGGGGCATCGATGCACTGGATTTCGCTGCGGCCCGCGCGGAGACGCGCTTCGGTTCGATGCAGGGGCTGCGCTTCAACATCGGACGCGTGGACGGCGGCATCAAGCCCAACGTGATCGCGCCCGAAGCGACCCTGCGTTTCGGATTCCGCCCGCTGCCATCCGACGACATCGATGCGCTCCATGCGAGCCTGCGCGCGTTCGCGCCCGCGGGCACGGCATACGAGGAAACCTTCCGCGGGCCGTCGCTGCCCGCGCGTGATGCGGACGCACAACATGTCGCGGCCCTCGCGCTTGCGGCGCAGCATGGACTGGCGGTGGGGCAGGCCGTGGATTTCTGGACGGAGGCGTCGCTGTTCTCGCAGGCGGGACTCACGGCACTCGTGTTCGGCCCGGGCGACATCGCACAGGCGCACACCGCGGACGAGTGGGTTGCGCTGGAGCAGCTGGACCGCTACGCCGGCCATGTCCGGCGCATCCTCTCCGGAGCCCAGGCATGACCCCGGCGCGTCCCACGACCCATGCCGTGCATGACCCGCAGACGCGGCAGACGATCATCCGCCTGCTGTCCGGCATGGCCAGCGGCCGCGAGGTGAGCCAGTACCTCAAGCGCTATTCGCAGCTCGAAGCCGCGCGCTTCGCGGTGGTGAAGGTGGGTGGCGCGGTCCTGCGCGACGACCTGCCGGCGTTGACCTCGTCGCTCGCGTTCCTGCAGGACGTGGGCCTGACGCCGATCGTGGTCCATGGTGCCGGGCCGCAGCTCGACGAAGCACTCACCGCCGCCGGCATCGAAAAGAAGACGGTGAACGGCCTCCGGGTCACGCCGCCGGAGGTGCTGGCCGTGGTGCGGCGCGTGCTGCATGCCCAGAACCTGGCTCTGGTGGAAGCCCTGCAGGCCAGCGATGCACGGGCGACGTCGATTGTGTCCGGCGTGTTCGAGGCCAACCCGATGGATCCGGCGGTCTACGGCCTTGTCGGCGAGGTCACGGGCGTGGAACTGGCGCCGATCCGCGCCAGCCTGCAGGCGGGATCGATTCCGGTGGTGGCCTGCCTGGGTGAGACGCTGGGCGGGCAGATCCTCAACATCAACGCCGATTACGCGGCGAACGCCTTGGTGCGCGACCTGCAACCGGACAAGATCGTGTTCCTCACCGGCACCGGCGGCCTGCTCGACGCCGATGGCAACGTCATCGATTCGATCAACCTCTCCACCGAATACGAGACCCTGATGGCGCAGCCGTGGATCCAGGGCGGGATGCGGGTCAAGCTCGAACAGATCAAGGCGCTGCTCGACCACGTGCCGCTGTCGTCTTCGGTGTCGATCACGCGTCCCTCCGAGCTCGCGAACGAGCTGTTCACCCACAAGGGATCCGGGACGCTGGTGCGCCGCGGCGAACGCGTGCTGCACGCGCAGCGCTGGGATGACCTCGATCTGCCGCGCCTTCGTTCGCTGGTGGAATCGGCGTTCGGGCGGAAACTGGCCGCGGACTACTTCGAACGCACGCGCCTGCTGCGGGCATACGTGAGCGAGAACTACCGCGCGGCCGTGATCCTGACCGAAGGCGACGGCGTTCCCTACCTCGACAAGTTCGCCGTGCTGGATGCCGCGCAGGGCGAGGGGCTGGGTCGCGCGGTGTGGCAGGTGATGCGTGCGGAAACCCCCGCGCTGTACTGGCGGTCGCGTCGGACGAATCCGGTCAACGGGTTCTATGACGGCGAGGCCGACGGCAACATCAAGCAGGGACCCTGGACCGCGTTCTGGTACGGGCTGCCGGCGTTCGACGACATCGCGCGCTGCGCGGCGGATGCACTGGGCCGCACCCCCACGTTGGAGGAACCGGCATGAGACGCATCGGCCTGGTGGGCGCGCGTGGCCATGTCGGCGCGGAACTGATCCGCCTGGTCGCGGCGCATCCGCGCTTCGAGCTTGGTTTCGTGTCCTCGCGGGCCCGCGCAGGCGAACGGGTGGCGGACCATGTGCCGGGTTTCGCATCGGACCTCGTCTATCGGGACATTCCGCATACGGAACTGCATGCGGAGCCGGTGGATGCCTACGTGCTCGCGCTGCCGAACGGCAAGGCGGCGGACTGCGTCGCGGATATCGAGCAGAGATCCGATGCGCCCCTGATCATCGACCTGTCCGCGGACTACCGGTTCGATCCGGCGTGGTACTACGGACTGCCGGAGCTGTTCCGCGACCGCTACGCCGGCCAGCGCCACATCAGCAATCCGGGGTGCTACGCAACCGCGATGCAACTCGCCATCGCGCCGATGCGCGAACACCTGACTGGCCCGGTCCAATGCTTCGGCGTCTCCGGCTATTCCGGCGCCGGCACCATGCCCAGTGACAAGAACAATCCGGACAAGCTGCGCGACAACCTGATGCCGTATGCGCTGGCCGGCCACCTGCACGAGCGCGAGGTGTCCCTGCACCTGGCGCCGGTGGAGTTCATGCCGCACGTGGCGCCGCATTTCCGCGGCCTCACCGTGACCTGCAACCTGCACCTGGATCGCGCCTTCGAAATGGACGAGGTGCAATCGATCTACCGCGACCGCTACGAACGCGAGCCGCTGGTGCACGTGCAGGGCGATGCGCCGTGGGTCCGCGACGTGGCCGGTACGCATGGCGTGCACGTGGGCGGGTTCACGCTGGCGGATGACGGGACGCGCCTGGTGGTGGTCTCGACCCTCGACAACCTGCTGAAGGGCGCGGCCACGCAGGCCATGCAGAACCTCAACCTCGCCTTCGGATTCGATGAGTTCGCCGGCATCGGCATGGAGAACACGCCATGAGCACCTTGTTGTGGCAGAAGGCGGGCACCGCCATCGACGCCGACATCCAGTCCTTCCTCGCCGGCGACGACGTGGTGCTGGACCGCGAGTTCATCCAGCACGACATCGCCGCCAGCCGGGCGCACGCGGAAGGGTTGCAGCGCATCGGCATCCTGGATGCGAAGGAGGCCGCGGCCATCGACACCGAGCTGCAGGTGCTGGCGCAGGACATCGCCGCCGGCGACTTCGTGCTCGATGACCGCTACGAGGACATGCATTCGGCGATCGAGGCGCGCCTGGTGGAGCGCCTGGGCGAAGCCGGCAAGAAGATCCACACCGGACGCAGCCGCAACGACCAGGTGCTGGTGGCCACGCGCCTGTGGCTGAAGGACCGCCTGGCCAGCCTGGTGGAGGCCTGCGTGGCCATTGCCACGGTCGCGCTGGAGCGCGCGGGTGAGGCATCGCTGCCGCTGGCCGGCTACACGCACATGCAGCGCGCGATGGTGTCCTCCACGGCGATGTGGTGGAGCACGTGGGCCGAAGCCTTCATCGACAACGCGCGGCGCGCGCGCGATACCCGGGCATGGGTCGATGCCAATCCCTTGGGCACGGCCGCCGGCTACGGCGTGAACCTGCCGCTGGACCGCGACCATGTGACGTCCGCGCTGGGCTTCGATCGCCTGCAGCTGTCGCCCATCGGTGCGCAGCTGTCGCGCGGCAAGTTCGAGCTGGCCGCACTCGAGGCCCTCGGCAGTGCCACGCTGGACCTGCGTCGCCTGGCCTGGGACCTCAGCCTGTTCACCAGCAGCGAATTCGCGTTCGTGGCGCTGCCCGCGCAATACACCACCGGCAGTTCGCTGATGCCGAACAAGCGCAACCCGGACGTGGTCGAACTGATGCGTGCCACGCACGCGAGCATCGCGGCCGCGAAGACCGAGATCGAGCAGCTGCTGTCGTTGCCGACCGGCTACCACCGCGACCTGCAGTACACCAAGGGTGCGCTGGTCCACGGCTTCCACCGCGGCTTGCCGCCGCTGGCCCTGCTGCCGGGACTGTTGCGGGAGCTGCGCTGGAACGAAGATGCGATGCGCGCAGCGCTGGAGCCGTCCATGTACGCCACGGACCTCGCCATCGAGCTGGCGCGCGACGGGCTGCCGTTCCGCGACGCCTACCGCGAAGCGGCCAACCCGGCACGTTGGGCGGACCGCGATCCGCGGGCCAGCCTCAAGGCGCGCGTGTCACCTGGCGGTCATGGCGATCTTCGGCTGGATGAGTTGCGACGCAGGCTCGACGCGCTGCGCGCGTGATCAGCGCGCCACGCCGGGCGTGAGCACGGCGTCGAAGGTGCGTGCGTGTCCGTCGTTGTGTTGCGGCGGCAGCTGCAGCAGGCGCATCAGCAGCGGATAGACGTCCACGTTCTCGAAGCCGGGCAGGGTGGTCCCGGCCTTGAACGACGGGCCGCGCGCGATGAATGTCGCGCGCATCGATGGCAGGTCGGGATCGAAGCCGTGCGAACCGCGATCCTGCTTGCGCTCCGGCTTCTTCAGTTCGTTGGTGCTGACCGCATCCCAGCCTTCGTCCATCTGGCACACGATGGGCGGGATGCGCGGATTGCTCCCGTAATGCCAGCGCCGCGGCAGGTCCTGCTTGCGCCAGCAGGTCGCGTGCTCATGGCGGCCGAGCAGCATGCGATTGGCTTCGTCGGCGTGGCCGGGCAACGGATCGAACGTCACCACCTGTCCGTTGGAGACCGCAGTCGCCACCGACGCCGGAGCCAGGGCGTCGACCGCCGTGGCATGACCCTTCGGTACCGATGCGAAACCATGGTCCGACACGACCACGATGTCCACCCGATCCAGCACGCCCTTGGCCGCGAGCGTGGACACCAGCGTGCCGATGGCCGCGTCCGTCACGCTGCGCTGGTCGCGCGCCTCCGGTGAGTCCGGGCCGTGGTCATGCTCCGCGTGATCCACGCTGTCGAAATACAGCGTGGCGAAATCCGGCCGCTGCCCGGCGGGCTCGAGCATCCAGCGTGCCACCGACTTGGCACGGTCCTGCGCGCTGCGCTTGTCGTCGAAGGTCTCCCAGTGCGAGGGCCGCACGCCCTGGATGGCCGCCTGGCTGCCCGGCCAGTACATCGTCGACGCATGCAGCCCGGCGCGTTCCACGCTCACCCACACCGGCGTGCCCCCCCACCAGCGGCCATCGCCCAGCGCCTTGTTGTCGGACAGCTTGAATCGCCCGAGCACCGGATCGGACATGTTGTTGTGCACGATGCCGTGGTGGTCCGGGGTCAGGCCCGTCACGATCGTGTAGTGGTTGGGGAAGGTGAGCGAGGGATACGACGGCTTCATCCATGCCGCGCGCACGCCCTGCTGCGCGAGCCGCGAGAGATTGGGCATCTGCGAGGGCGTGACGTCTGTTGGCCGGAGGCCATCCACCGAGATCAGCAGTAGCGGACGGCGTGGCGCGGTGGGCACCGGCGGCGCGGTGGCGCAGCCGCCGAACGCGGCGAGCAGGAGGGTGGCCTGGGCGAAGCGAAGGATCGGATTGCGCATGTCCTTATAGTAGCCGGACCTCCCAACGGACTCGCGTCATGCGCCTTCCACTCACCGTGCTGGCCGTCGCTGTTTCGCTCACCAGCAGTGCCGCGCTGGCACAGGCGCAGCCGGCGGCATCCAAACCATCCGCCGACGAATGTGCGGTCTGGGATCGCGAAGCCAGCTTCGCTCGATCGGTCGAACGGCACGATGCCAAGGCCTTCGCCGAGCACCTGCACTCGGATGCATCGTTCATCAACGGACGCGACGAAGTGGCGCGTGGGCGCGCTGCCGTCATCGCCGACTGGACGCCACTGATCGAGGGCAAGGGCGTGCGCATCCACTGGTATCCCGATGCGGTGACCGTGGGCGGGCGCAGCGGCGTGGCCGTTTCGCGCGGACCCTACTGGATCGAGAATCCCGCGCCGGACGCGAAGACGCGCTTCATCGCCGGCCGCTTCATCTCCACGTGGGTGCGCGATGGCAAGGGTACCTGGCACGTGCTGTACGACGGTGGCGGGGGCAACATGGCCCAGCCGGCAACCGCAGCCGAGATCGCCGCGCTCATCGCCGCCCGGACCGCGTGTCCGCGTTGATGAAAAAACCCGGCGCAAGACCGGGTTTTTTCATTCGTGCCGCGAGGATTTACTTGCCCTTGGGCTTGCGGAACTTGTAGATGAACTGATCGGTATGGCCGCGGACGGTCGGGTCGAACACCTTGAGGAGGTGGGTGTCCGCCGGATTGCGCAGCACGGTGCTCTCGCCGACGAACTTGAACCCCGCGGCTTCGACCTGCTTCTTCACGAAGGCCGGGTCGATGCGATGCAGCGTTTCCGTCGCGGCCAGTCCCGAGCCCGCCGCCGCCGCATGGTCGACCACCACGTAGGTGCCACCCGGCTTGAGCGCCGCGAACACCGCCGTGTCGAGGATCGCGGGATCGGTCGGGCCCATGAACTTGTCCGGATAGTCGTGGTAGTTCTGCGAGGTGAACACCACGTCCACGGGCTGCGGCACGGTGAGCGCATCAGCCGGTTGCTGCAACAGCTCCACGTTCTTGAGCGTGTCCGGCAGCTTCATCGTGTCGTCGGCGTACTTGCGCATCGGTTCCGGCACCACCGCGTACAGGTGGCCCTTGGGCCCGATCACCCCGCTGAAGATGCGGGTGAAATAACCGCCACCCGGAATCAGTTCCAGCACGCGGTCGCCGGGCTTCACCCCGGTGAAGGCCACGATCTCCGCGCCGTGGCGGCGGGCATCGTCCTTGGTGTCCGCCGCGCGCGCGGGGTTGGCGACGGCCG
>Ga0208126_1000053_pt1 | contig 10990 bp, 8 predicted proteins | sample SoimicmetaGmgHAA_FD_188334 | JGI IMG/M metagenome (GOLD analysis project Ga0208126, IMG submission 188334) | Soil and rhizosphere microbial communities from Laval, Canada - mgHAA (SPAdes) (version 2) | ecosystem: Environmental > Terrestrial > Deep subsurface > Rock core/Sediment | place: Laval... | reverse complement strand
GCACTGCCCGCCACCTGCCAGGCATAGGCGGTCTCGTAGGGGGTGCCCGTTCCGCCATTCCCGAACGCGACCGCCTGCGTGGAGGCATCCGCATAGGACTGCTTGCCATAGAGCTCGGCGATCGCCTGCAGCGCCTTGACCGTGGTCTTCCCGACCTTGGGTTCAGGTGATTTCCGCGTGGCGTTCGGATAGCGCTGGACCTCTGCGCTGGCGCTCGCCTTGGCATGGGCGGATTGCGCATAAGCGGGCATCGCGGTGGTGGCAAGCGCCACGGATACGGCAAAGGAAAGCAGGAAGCGTTGCATCGGGGGACCTCCACATTCAGGTTCTGGTTCCAAGCATCCCGCAGATCAGGCCCGAGAGCGCAATTTGGGCTGCATCCGGTAGGCGAAGGTTCAAGAACCCCCCGCCTCAGGGGCGCCAATCATGCCTCAACCGCACGTGGGTCGGCGACCTGCGGAACGCGCGCGGTCATACACCGGAACCAGCCCGATCGCCCGTTGCTGCAGTTCGGCCAAACGTGACTGGGGGTCTGGATGGGTGGACAGCCACTGCGGCGGGCGGTTGGCGCCCTCCTCCGCGATCATGTTCTGCCACAGGTTCACGGCTTTGCGTGGATCGAACCCGGCCTGCGCCATGAGCTGCTGGCCCACCACGTCGGCTTCGGACTCCTGCACGCGGCTGTAGCGCAACAGCACCAGTTGCGCAGCGGTACCGCCGAACTGGTCGACGGCGTTCACCGCACCCTGCGAGCCGGTGATGCCTGCGAGGATTTCGGCCAGGACCAACCCGGCCTGCGCACCCTGGGTGCGGGTGATGCGCTCGTTGTGGTGGTGGGAGACGACGTGGCCGATCTCGTGCGCGACCACCGCGGCGAGCTCATCCTGGTTGCGGGCCACGCGGAAGATGCCGGTGTAGAGGCCGACCTTGCCACCCGGCAGGGCGAATGCATTCGCCTGGTTATCGACGAACACGGCAGTTTCCCAGCGGTATTGCTGCCACTGCGGCGGGAGCTGCGCCACGATGCTGTTCACCACGCAGGTGGCATAGCCACGCTGGCGCGGATCCTGCGTCTGCGCTTTCTGCGCCTTCATCTGTGCGAACGCCTGCTCTCCCTGCTGGTCGAGTTCCTGTTGGGACACGCCACCCACGACCTGCTGACGGCCCGTGGGCGACGTGGTGGTCGCGCAACCGGAGGCCGCCGCGGCGATCGCGAGCGCAAGCAGGGAGGTCTTGATGAGGGTGGTCATGCCGGCGACACCTGTCTGGGGGGTGTGCCGGTTGTAGGCAATGCGCGTTGAAGCCCGCGTCAATGCCGGGCCTCGCCGGAGGCCCGTGTTCAGGTTCCGCGCGCGGCCGCGGGCTCAGACGTCGAGGTTGGCGACCTTGAGCGCGTTGTTTTCGATGAATTCGCGGCGCGGCTCCACCACGTCGCCCATCAGCGTGGTGAAGATCTGGTCGGCCGCCACCGCGTCCTCGATTCGGACCTGCAGCAGGCGCCTTGTTTCCGGGTTGACCGTGGTCTCCCACAGCTGCTCTGGATTCATTTCACCCAGGCCCTTGAAGCGCTGGATCTGGCGACCCTTCTTGGCTTCCTCGAGGAGCCACGCCTGCGCGTCGGCGAACGACACGATGGCCTGCGTGCGGTTGCCGCGCACGATCTTCGCGCCTTCGCGCACCAGGCCGTGCAGCATCGCCGCGGCATCCCGCAACGGCTTCAGTTCGCCGTGCTCGAATGCCGTCAACGGCAGCAACTGCACGTGCGACTCACCCATGTGCATGCGCGTGATCCGCAGCGTCGGGGCGCGCCCCTCCTCCGCCGGCAGCATCGCCAGCGCATAGCGCGGCTTGCCGAGGCCGGTGCGGTTGAGGCGCGCAGCAAGCGCATCCAGCTCCGATGCCTCGTCCGTGTTGGCGGCGAACGATGCGGCATCGAGCGGCGTGAAATCGATCAGCGATTCCAGCACCAGCGGATCGAAGCGATGGGCCGCGCGTGCGATCGCATCGCGGGCGTTGGCGTACGCCAGCAGGAGCTTTTCCAGGGCCGCGCCTTCAATGCCGGGCTCGCCTTCGGCGGGCACGAGTTGCGCGCCTTCGACCGCATTGCCCGCGAGGTACGCGTTCAACGCGTTGTCGTCCTTCAGGTACATCTCGTTGCGGCCCTGCTTGATCTTGTACAGCGGCGGCAGCCCGATGTAGACATGGCCGCGCTCGATCAGCTCCGGCATCTGCCGATAGAAGAACGTGAGCAGCAGCGTGCGGATGTGCGAACCGTCGACGTCGGCGTCGGTCATCAGGATGATGCGGTGGTAGCGCAGCTTGTCCGGGTTGTACTCGTCCTTGCCGATGCCGGTGCCGAGCGCGGTGATGAGCGTGCCCACTTCCGCGGACGACAGCATGCGATCGAAGCGCGCGCGTTCGACGTTGAGGATCTTGCCCTTGAGCGGCAGGATCGCCTGCGTCTTGCGGTTGCGGCCCTGCTTGGCCGAGCCACCCGCCGAATCACCCTCGACGATGAACAGCTCGCTCAGCGCCGGATCCTTTTCCTGGCAATCCGCGAGCTTGCCCGGCAGCCCGGCGATGTCGAGCGCGCCCTTGCGGCGGGTCAGGTCGCGGGCCTTGCGCGCGGCTTCGCGGGCGCGCGCGGCGTCCACGATCTTGCCGGCAATGGCACGGGCCTCGTTCGGATGTTCCTGCAGGAACTCCTCCAAACGTGCACCGAACGTGCTCTCAACTACGGGTCTCACTTCAGATGAGACAAGTTTTTCCTTGGTCTGGCTCGAAAAGCTCGGATCCGGCACCTTGACCGAGAGAACAGCAATCAGCCCTTCGCGCATGTCGTCGCCGGACAGGCTGACTTTCGCTTGCCTGGCGATGCCGTTCTGTTCGATGTAGTTGGTCAGCGTGCGCGTGAGCGCCGCCCGGAAGCCGATCAGGTGGGTGCCACCATCCTTCTGCGGGATGTTGTTGGTGAAGCAGAACATCGTTTCCTGGTAGGCGTCGGTCCATTGCATGGCCACGTCCACCGTGATGCCGTTCTGCTCACCGGTCACCGAGATCACGTTCGGATGCAGCGGCGTCTTCAGCTGCGCCAGATGCTCGACGAAGGAGCGGATGCCGCCCTCGTACTGGAACGTGGTGGTCTCCCCTTCCCCGCGTTCGTCGGTCAGGATGATCTTGACGCCGGAATTGAGGAAGCTGAGCTCACGCAGGCGGCGCGCCAGGATGTCGAAATGGAACTCGACGTCGGTGAAGACTTCCGCCGAGGGCCAGAACCGCAGCGTGGTGCCGCGGCGGTCGCCCTGGTCGCCGAGGCGCTCCAGCGGCTTGACCGGTTCGCCCAGCGCGAATTGCTGGAAGTAGTGGCCACCATCGCGCCAGATGTCGAGGGTCAGCTTGTCGGACAGCGCGTTGACCACGCTGACGCCCACGCCGTGCAGGCCGCCGGAGACCTTGTAGCTGTTGTCATCGAACTTACCGCCGGCGTGCAGCACGGTCATGATGACCTCGGCGGCGGACACACCCTCTTCCTTGTGGATGTCGACCGGAATGCCGCGCCCGTTGTCGCTGACCGAGACCGAACCATCCGCATGGATGGTCACCACGATGTGGTCGGCATGCCCTGCCAGCGCCTCGTCGATGGAGTTGTCGACGACCTCGAACACCATGTGGTGCAGTCCGGTGCCGTCATGCACGTCACCGATGTACATGCCCGGGCGCTTGCGGACAGCCTCGAGGCCACGCAGCACGGTGATTTTGGAGGAATCGTAATTGCTGTTCTTGCCTGGGCCGACGCCGGCCTCGGTCACGTCCGTCATGCGGATGGAAGCTCCGGAAATGGCTTGGGGAAGGAGGGCGGATGCGACGTCCCCAGCAGGTGTTCATTGTAGCATCCGAAGCTGTATTCAGCCTTGATTTTCAGGTGTTTGCGGGGCAATCACACCGTGTTCCACGTGGAACACCGCAACCGTGGCCTGCGCAGGCAGCAGCAGGGCCGACGCGTCCGTTCCGGTGATCAGGATCTGGGCCGAGGTTGCAGCCAGGGCGGCCAGCAGCTGCTCCCGATGGCCGGCATCCAGCTCCGAGGCGAGGTCATCCAGCAGGATGAGCGGCCAGGCGCCCCGCCGCGCTGCGTACAGCTCGGCCTGGGCCAGCAGCATGGTCAATGCGGCCAACTTGGTCTGGCCCCGTGAAAGCGGTTCGCCGCCCGGCCTCGCTGCGAACCGCAATTCCCAATCAGCCCGGTGCGTTCCAACGCTGGTAAACCCCGAAAGCAGGTCCCGCGGCCGTGCCAGCAGCAAGGCATCCTCGAACGACAGCTCCGGTTTCCAGCCCTGGCGATAGGACAGGGCGGTTGGGCCCAACTCAGGCAGCAAGCGTTGTGCCCACGTCTCCACGTGGGGGCGCAAGGCATCCAACCCGGCTTGCCGCTGCCGCGTCACCAGAACGCCGGCATCCGCCAGCTCGGCATCCCAGGCATTTAGCAGGCCCGGATCCGGCCGCGCCTGCTTCAGCAGGGCATTCCGCTGGCGCAGCGCCCGGTTCTGGCGCCGCCACTCCTCGAGAAAGCCCGGTTCCACGTGGAACAATCCCCAATCCAGGAACCTGCGGCGGAACTCCCCACCGCCTTCCAGCAACGCATGGCTGCCGGGCTCGAATGTGACCGCCGCCAGTGCACTGCACAGGTCACTCAGTTGGGAGGCGGGTGCCCCATCCAACCGCCCCGTCCATTGGTCGCCAGCGTGTCGCAGGCCGACCTGCCGGGTCATCTCGTTGGCATCGGACCAGCGGGCGAACACTTCCAGCGCGGGGGCGCCCGTACGCACCAGACCGTCCCGGACCCGGCCACGGAAACTGCGCCCATGCGCCAACAGGTGCACAGCTTCCAGCACGCTGGTCTTGCCGGCGCCATTCGACCCCAACAACAGATTGAAGCCGGGGCCGGGAAGCAGGCTGACATCGCGCAGCACGCGGACATCGCGGATGTCGAGCCGGATCACTCGCATGGCGGCCCCCAAACGCAGGACGCCCGGACCAGGCCGGGCGTCAGCGCATGTTCCACGTGGAACACAATCAGAGGCGCAACGGCATCACGACATGCCGGCTGCGCTCGTTGCTGGCTTCGCGCAGCAGGGCGGAGGAGTTGGCATCGCGCAAGGCAAGCACGACTTTTTCGTCGCGCAGCGCGGAGAGTGCGTCCAGCAGGTAGGTGACGTTGAACCCGATGGTGAGGTCGTCGACCTTGGTTTCGGCTTCAACCTCTTCCTGCGCCTCTTCCTGCTCCGGGTTATGGGAGCTGATCTGCAGTTGGTTCGGTGTCACTTCCAGGCGCACGCCGCGGTACTTCTCGTTGGAGAGGATGGCCACGCGCTGCAGGGCTGCACGCAGGACCTCGCGGTCCAGTGTGACCAGCTTGTCGGCACCGATCGGCACCACGGCTTCGTAGTCAGGGAACTTGCCATCGATCAGCTTGCTGGTGAACGTGGCATCGTCGCGCGTCACGCGGATGTGGCTGCGACCCAGCTGCAATTCCAGCACGCGCTCACCACCTTCCAGCAGGCGCTGCAATTCCTGCACACCCTTGCGCGGCACGATGATCTGGCGTTTGAGCCCGGCGCCATCGGCCAGGCCGGCTTCGCACAGGGCGAGGCGATGCCCGTCGGTTGCTACGCAGCGCAGGATGTCGCCACGCAGGTCGAACAGCAGGCCGTTGAGGTAATACCGCACGTCCTGCTGCGCCATCGCGAATGCCGTGCGATCGATCAGCTCCTTCAGGGCGGCTTCCGGCACGCTGGCGCGTTCGGTGGCATCCACCTCGTCGACCGACGGGAAGTCGTTCGCCGGCAGGGTCGCCAGGCTGAAACGGCTGCGCCCCGCCTGCACCACGGCCTTGTCACCGCTGACGGTCACCGTGATGCGGCTGCCATCGGGCAGGGCCCGCACGATGTCGAACAGCTTGCGGGCCGGGATCGTGGTTTCGCCATCCTCGGCATCCGCTTCGAGACCGGTGCGGGCAATCATCTCGACTTCGAGATCCGTACCGGTCAGCGACAGCACGCCTGCGTTGACCTGCACCAGCAGGTTGGCAAGCACGGGCAAGGTCTGGCGCCGTTCCACCACGTTGACGACTTGCGCCAAGGGTTTAAGCAGGGCTTCGCGCTGGAGTGAGAAACGCATGTCGGGTCCTTCGTGCGATCTGCCTTTAGCAGGTGGATAAATATAAAAAGGTGGTGGTGGTTGTAGGCGCCATTGCCTGTGGATTCAGATCTAACTTATTGAAAATAAAAGAATTATTGTTCACCCAACCCAGTGGACAACCCTACCGCCGGGCTTGGGACAACGTGTGGACAAATCGGCTTGACCCGGTTGTCCAGACGTTATCCACAGGCGGGTCCCCAAGTCATTCACTGAGTTTGCGCAGCAGTTTCTCCCAATCTTCGTGCAGCTTGCCATCAGTTTCCAGCAGGCCGCGGATCTGGCGGCAGGCATGCAGCACGGTGGTGTGGTCGCGGCCGGCAAACGCGTCCCCGATTTCCGGCAGGCTGTGCTCCGTGAGTTCCTTGGCCAGCAGCATCGCGACCTGGCGCGGGCGGGCCAGCGAACGCGTGCGTTTCTTCGACAACAGGTCCTTTACCTGCAGGCCGTAGTAATCGGCCACGGCCTTCTGGATCTGCGGAATGCCGACGGTGTGGTCGCGCAGGAGCTCACGCAGCGTTTCCTGCGCGAATTCCAGGGTGATGGGGCGGCCAGTGAAGCGGGCCTGCGCGGCCAGCGTGTTGAGCGCGCCTTCGAGGTCGCGCACGGACGAGCGCATCTTCTTGGCCAGCAACGCCGCCACGTCGTCGGGCACGTTCACGCCGCGGTCGCGCGCTTTCGACAACACGATCTGCGCGCGCGTTTCGAAATCCGGCGGGTCGATCGCCACCGGCAATCCCCAACCGAGGCGGGATTTCAGGCGCGGTTCCAGCCCGTCGACTTCGCGCGGGTAGCGGTCGCAGGTCATGATGATCTGCTGGCGCCCGTCGAACAGCGCATTGAACGTGTGGAAGAACTCTTCCTGCGTGCGCTCCTTGCCCGCGAAGAACTGGATGTCGTCGATCAACAGCGCATCGAGCCCCTGGAACTGCCGGCGGAATGCGTCCGTGCCGCCGGAGCTGGGGTCGTACAACGCCTTGGTAAAGGAGTCCATGAAGTCCTTGGAACGCAGGTAGAGCACCTTGGCCGAAGGTTTCCGGCGGAGGAGTTCATTGCCTGCGGCGAACATCAGGTGGGTCTTCCCGAGACCGGTGCCGCCGTACAGCAGCAGTGGGTTGTGCGAGCGGTCGCCCGGAGTCTGCGCGGCCTGCCAGGCGGCGGCGCGGGCGAGCTGGTTGCTGCGGCCTTCGACGAAATTCTCGAAGACGTACTGGTTGTCGAGGTTGCCGTGGAACGCCACCAGGGGGGCCGCCGGAATCGCGCTTGCGAACTGCGCTGCCGAGGCGACGCGGGGCAGGGCACCGACTTCCAGCGCCACGTCGCCGCCGCCCGCGTAGTGCTGCAGCAGTTCACGGATGCGAGGCAGGAACCGATCGCGCACGTGCTCGACCACGAAGCCGTTGGGCGCATACAGCACCAGCGACTGGTCGCGCTGCGCCACCTGCAGGGGTTTCAGCCAGGTGTGGATGTCCTCGAGCGGAAACTCGGTTTCCAGGCGCGCGAGGCAGACGGGCCAGGCATCAAGCAGGGACGAAGCGGCACTGGCGGTCATGGATCAGGCAGAGGTGGCGCCGGCCACGACGGGCAGCGACAGGGACGAAAGGGCGGGACGGCCAGCCTACCATCGCCCCGGGCGGGTCGCATGGGCGTCCACGCCAGGGATTGACGCGGACCGGGAAGGCCCATTAGACTTTCGGGTTCCTTACGTTCCATCGGCGCCGCGACATGGCCACCAAGCGTACTTACCAGCCCAGCAACCTCAAGCGCAAGCGCGACCATGGCTTCCGTGCCCGCATGAAGACGGCCGACGGCCGCAAAGTGCTTGCCCGCCGCCGTGCGAAGGGCCGCAAGCGCCTCAGCGCTTGATCCGCGCCAGGCCTTGACCGCGCTCCCTCGGGGCGCGACGGGGCCAGGACGGATGACGTCCCCCGGGTTCACTTATCCACGATCGGCTCGCGTGCGAACGCGGGCCGATTATGCGTGCGCGTTCGACGGGGGCCGCCGGCTGCACGACAATTTGCTGCAGCTGGTCGTGAAGCCGGATCCCTCGCCCGGCGCCGTGGCCCGGTTGGGTCTTGCGGTGTCGCGCAAGGTGGATCCGGACGCGGTCGGGCGCAATTACATCCGTCGCACGCTCAAGGATGCGTTCCGCCATTCGCGGCGGCACCTCGCCCCGGGCAGCTATGTTGTCGTCGCCAAGCCGGCCGCGCGCGACGCCGATGGCATCGCGTTGCGCGCCGCGTTCGCCCGCCTGCTGCAACGTGCTGGCGCGTTGTCCCCCTCGTCCGCGACCGGCACAATGCCCGCCCAGACTTCTTCCCCTCCAGATCCCGATGCGTTGCCGGATGGCCGCGCGTTCCGAGCCGGCTGACCGCATGAACCAGACCCGTTTGTTCCTTGTCTTCGCCTGGCTGATGGTGGCCACCCTGCTGTGGATGGCCTGGGGCAAGGACCACGCACCCGTGCCGGTCCAGTCGCCTGCGGCTGCCAGTGCCAACGCGATCCCGCGCATGGTGCCGGGGGAGGCCACGTCGCCGGTCGCCGCGCCCACGGGCGCCACGGTGCCGGCAGCGCCCGCCATCGCGCAGGCGGGTCCCGCACCCGCCCCGGCGGCGCTGGTGCACGTGCGCACCGATGTACTGGACGTGCAACTCGATGGCGGCGGACTGCACCAGTCCGACCTGGTCCGTTATCCGTCGGCCCAGGCTGCGGGCAGTGCGCCCGTGCGCCTGTTCTCCACCGACACGGCGACCTACTACGCCGCCCAAAGCGGTTGGGTGGGCGAGGGTGGTGCCGCCGCGCCGGCGCACGACGGCGGGTTCCAGCCTGAAGGCGATGCGTCCCCGAAGGTCCTCGCCAATGGCGTCGCGCGTCTTGAGGTGCCATTCGTGTGGCATGGCCCGACTGGCGTGACGATCCGCCGCGTCTACACCTTCACCCGCGGCAGTTACGCCGTCGACGTGCGTGACACCGTCGTCAATGCTGGCAGTGCGCCCTGGCAGGGTTACGTGTACCGCCAGCTGGTGCGCGTGCCGCCGGTGATCACCGGCGGCTACATGCACCCGGAATCCTTCAGCTTCACGGGTGCCACCTGGTTCGGCGGCGACGGCTACCAGCGCCGCGCGTTCAAGAACTTCATGGACGATGGCGCGGTAAACAGCCGCGTCACCGGTGGCTGGTTGGCGATGCCGCAACACCACTTCATCACCGCATGGATCCCGCAGGCGGACCAGACCGCGCTGTTCTCGCTGATGCGGACGGGCAATGTCGATGGAATCTCCGCCGCGGGCCCGGCCTTCACCGTTGCGCCTGGCCAGCAGGCCACGACCTCGGCGCGCCTGTGGGTAGGGCCGAAGGACGTGGCGCAGCTTGCCGCGTTGCATGTGGCTGGCCTTGATCGCGCGGTGGATTACAGCCGTTTCTCGATCTTCGCGGTGCTGGGCCAGGGCCTGTTCTGGCTGCTTCGCCAGTTGCACGCACTGATCGGCAACTGGGGCTGGGCGATCATCGGCCTGGTGGTGCTGTTGAAGCTGGCGTTGTTCCCGCTGTCGAACGCGCAGTACAAGTCGGCGGCGAAGATGCGCCGCGTGCAGCCGCGCATGCAGCAGCTCAAGGAGCGCTACGGCGACGACAAGCAGAAGTTCCAGATGGCGATGATGGAGCTGTACAAGACGGAGAAGATCAATCCGGCCGGCGGCTGCCTGCCGATCATCCCGCAGACCATCATCTTCATGACGCTGTACTGGGTGCTGTCCGAGGCGGTGGAGTTGCGCCACGCGCCGTGGATCGGCTGGATCCACGACCTCACCGCGCGCGATCCCTACTTCGTGCTGCCGGTGCTCAACGCCGCGATCATGATCGCCACCCAGCACCTCACGCCGATGGCGCCGGGCATGGACCCGACGCAGCAGAAGATGATGAAGATGATGCCGATCATCTTCGGCGGCGTGCTGGCGTTCCTGCCCGCCGGCCTGGTGCTCTACCAGGTGGCGAACGGCGCGCTCGGGTTGCTGCAGCAGTGGTACATGTTGCGCAGGCACGGCGACGCGCCGTCGCGCGCGAAGAAGGCCTGACCACGGACGCGGCCGCGGCGGCGGACACCGGGACGCTCGTAGCGGTCGCGACCGCGCCGGGCGAGGGTGGTGTCGGCATCGTGCGCCTGTCCGGCCCGCACGCGCATGCGATCGCCGCGGCGATGTGCAAGCGCACGCTGCGCACCGGCCGCGTCACGCGCATCCGCGTGAGCGATGGCGCCGGCGAAATCATCGACGACGGCGTGGGATTGCGTTTCGACGCCCCGGCCAGTTTCACCGGTGAGGACGTGGCCGAACTTCAATTGCATGGCAGTCCCATGGCGTTGCGCGAAGTGGTGGCGCGCGCAGTGGCGCTGGGAGCGCGCATGGCCGGACCCGGCGACTTCAGCGCGCGGGCGTTCCGCAACGGCAAGCTGGACCTCACCCAGGCGGAAGCCATCGCCGACCTGATCGCGGCGCATGACGCCCGCGCCGCCCGCGCCGCCCGACGTTCGCTCGATGGCGTGTTCTCGCGGCGCGTGGATGCGCTGGCGGGGCGCGTGCTTGCGCTGCGCGTGCAGGTCGAGGCGGCGATCGATTTCTCCGATGAACCCATCGACACCGACGATGGCGGACGCAATGCCTCGGCACTGGACGCGATTGCCGCCGAACTCGCGGCAACGCTGCAGCACGCGCGACAGGGGCAACGCCTGCGCGATGGGCTGCATGCAGTGATCATCGGCCCGCCGAACGCAGGCAAGAGTTCGCTGCTCAACGCGCTC
>Ga0208126_1000052_pt1 | contig 11039 bp, 12 predicted proteins | sample SoimicmetaGmgHAA_FD_188334 | JGI IMG/M metagenome (GOLD analysis project Ga0208126, IMG submission 188334) | Soil and rhizosphere microbial communities from Laval, Canada - mgHAA (SPAdes) (version 2) | ecosystem: Environmental > Terrestrial > Deep subsurface > Rock core/Sediment | place: Laval... | reverse complement strand
AACGGCATCGCGACCTTCCGCGCGGACATCGACGTCTCCACCTGCGGCGTGATCTCGCCGCTGAAGGCGCTGAACTACCTGATCGAGTCGCTGGAGTCCGACATCGTGGTGATGGACTACCGCGTGCGCGGCTTCACCCGCGACATCAAGGGCCGCAAGCACTACATCGACCACAAGATCAATTCGATCCAGGACTACCTGGCCAAGAACGTGCGGGCGCGCTACGAGATGCTGGACGTGAACGTCTACCAGGAAAACATCTTCCACACGAAGATGCACATGAAGGAATTCGACCTCGACACCTACCTGTTCGAGGAGAAGGCGAAGAACCTCTCGTTCAAGGACCGGATGAAGATCGAAGCGCGGCTCAAGCGTGAGATCGAGGAGCTCTACCACGGCCGCAACCTGGTCGATTGACGGCGGGCGTCAGCCCACGCCCACCCGCGCTGGCATGCCCAGCGCACTGGCGACCGCCTGCATGGCCTCGGCGTCGCGCTCGAGGGTGATCCAGCCGGCCAGCGTCGGCTCGCCGGTTTCCATCGTCCACAGGCTGTAGTGGCGTTCGCGCAGTTGGGTGAAGGCGGTCTGCAGCAGCTCGCTGGTGTCAGGCAACGCCGCGTGCGTGTCGTCTTCGTCGATGCCCCAGTCGATCTGCAGCCGCCAGCGCGCGGCGAGCTCGTCCAGCGCCTCCATCAACCCCTGCGCGTCGTCTTCGGCCACGTGGAAGCCAGCCCTCCAGTCAATGGCATCGCGCAGCAGCCGCGCCGGGTCGGCGTGGTCCCCGGCCTCGGCCAGCGCCAGCTGGAACGCGGCGAACTGCTGCCGTGACGCGTCCTCGTCGTCCGGGTTGACCAGCAACAGGAACTGCCAGGCCACTGCTTCGAGCGCGTCATCGTCATCCAGGCCGGCCTGCGGATGGAACGCATGGCCGAAATTGTCGTCGGGATCGTATTCGTGCATGGCCATCGGGCGCCTGGTGTGCAGGGCGCAGCATACGTCCGCGGCGTGCCTGCCCGTAGAATGGCGAACCATCGAAACCGGCCCCGTGGCCGCAGGACGCGCCATGGCCGCCAAGGCCACCATCCTCAAGGCCGAGTTGCAGGTCACCGACCTCGACCGCCATTACTACGCCAGCCACGCACTGACCCTGGCCCAGCATCCCTCGGAAACCGACACCCGCCTGCTGGTCCGGTTGCTCGCATTCGCGCTGCATGCGGATCCGCGCCTGGAGTTCGGTCGTGGCCTCAGCGACGAGGACGAACCGGCGTTGTGGCGTCGCGACTACACCGGCGACATCGAGCAGTGGATCGAACTCGGTCAGCCGGAGGAAACCCGCCTGCGCAAGGCGAGTGGACGCGCCGCGCAGGTGGTGGTGGTCGGCTACGGCGGGCAGGCGGCCGAGGCCTGGTGGAAACGCAACGCCGCCGCGCTGGGGCGCCTGCGCAACCTCACGGTGATGGAGCTGGACGATGCCGACGTGGCCGCTGCAGCCGAGTTGCTGGGCCGTGGCATGCGGGTGACCGCGATGATCCAGGACGGCGAGGTCCAATTGATGGATGCCGACCGCAGCGTGTCGTTGCGCCCGCGGATGCGGATGGTGGACGGCGTGGTTCAGAGCCTGTAAGCGACGGTCTTCATCACCTTCGAGGCGGCCGTCATCAGCGACGGGATGGGGAAGGGCAGGACGCGCGCGCCAGCCTGTTCCGCCGCTTCCGCATGGCGCGCCTCGTCGCGTTTCATCGTCGCCAGGATCGCGCGGCTGCGGGCGTCTTCCGGGGGCAGGGTGTCGAGGTGCTCGGCGAGATGGGCTTCCACCTGGCGCTCGGTCTCGGCCACGAAGCCGAGGTTCCAGCCATCACCGCGCAGTCCGGCCAGCAGGCCGATGGCATAGCTGCCGGCGTACCAGAGCGGGTTGAACAGGCTGGGCCGGCTGCCGAGTTCATGCAGGCGGTCGGCGCACCAGGCGAGGTGGTCGGTTTCTTCCTGCGCGGCCTGCAGCAGCTGGTCGCGGGTGGCGGGGTCGCGGGCCACGGCGGCCTGGCCCGTGTAAAGGGCTTGGGCGCAGACCTCACCCACGTGGTTGACCCGCATCAGGCCGGCCGCATGGCGGCGCTGGGCCTCCTCCAGCATGAGGTCCGGCTCCCCGGCACCGGGGTTGGAGCGCTCGGCGTGGACCTGGCCGAACACGGTCACCAAGGCCGACTGGGCGCCGCTGAGCAGCTGGTCGAGGGGGGTGGTCTGGCGGCGCATGGCCGGATTGTCCCACGGCCCGCATCAAGGAGGGGCGCCGGTTGCACGCCCCGCCGAACCCCGCTATCATTCCGCCTCTTTGCTGTTCGAATCACCACATCGCGAGGCGACGTTCCATCCTGGAACCAGCCCGACCATGTACCGATCACACGAGTTCGCTAATGAAGACTTTTACCGCCAAGGCTGACAACGTGCAGCAAGATTGGTACGTGGTGGATGCCGAAGGGCAGACCCTCGGCCGCCTCTGCTCCGAAGTGGCCCACCGCCTGCGTGGCAAGCACAAGCCCGTCTACACCCCGCACATGGACACCGGCGACTACATCGTCGTGGTCAATGCCGAGAAGATCGTGGTGACCGGCAAGAAGCTGCAGGACAAGAAGTACCACCGCTTCACCGGCTACATCGGCAACCTGAAGACCGAGACCCTCGGCCAGGCGCTGGAGCGCCACCCCGAGCGCGTCATCGAGATCGCCGTCAAGGGCATGCTGCCGAAGAACACGCTGGGCCGCGCCATGTACCGCAAGCTCAAGGTCTATGCCGGCACGGAGCATCCGCATGCCGCGCAGCAGCCCAAGCCCCTGAAATTCTGAGACCGACCGACATGGCACTCCAGCAGAACTACGGCACCGGCCGTCGCAAGTCCTCCACCGCCCGCGTGTTCCTGCGCAAGGGCGAGGGCAACATCACCATCAACGGCCGCCCGATCGACGAGTTCTTCGGTCGCGAGACCGCGCGCATGATCGTGCGCCAGCCGCTCGAGCTGACCCAGTCGACCGACAAGTTCGACGTCGTGGCCACCGCGTCCGGCGGCGGCACCACCGGCCAGGCCGGCGCGGTCCGCCTGGGCATCGCCCGTGCGCTGATCGAGTACGACGAGTCGCTGAAGATCGAGCTGCGCAAGGCCGGCTTCGTCACCCGCGACGCCCGCGAAGTCGAGCGCAAGAAGGTCGGCCTGCACAAGGCCCGCCGTGCAACGCAGTACTCGAAGCGCTAAAATCAGCTCCATAGCCCCGTCGCCAAGCGGTAAGGCACCTGACTCTGACTCAGGCATTCGGTGGTTCGAATCCATCCGGGGCTGCCAAACCAGGACCTCGACATCCGTTGTTGAGGTTCCACGAAAGCCCGCCTTGAGCGGGCTTTCGCGTTCCTGAAACTCGCACCCAGCGGTGGGCACGATGGACGACCTGCGTTTTTCCCCGCCTTACAGCGCGTTCGGCCAGTTCGAGGACGACGTGCGCCGCCGCGGGTTCGCCGCGCTGGCGCCGGCCGATTTCATGCGATTGACGGACGTGGACGCGCAGGGCCTCGCCGCGCTGCAACCCGCCTGGGATGCGCTGCCGCCGGACGACCATCTCCGCGACGGCGGACGCTACCGCCGTCGACGCCACAGCTGTTTTGTCGTGGAGCAGGGCCAGCTGGCGCAGGTGCCGCATCGCGCGCACTGGCAGCCGGTGGACTACAACGCCCTGCATGGCGGCATGCACCGCTGGTTCGCGCCGATGGAGCCGGCCGACATCGCGCAGCCGGCCTGGTCGAACCTGTTGCTGGGACTTGCGAAGGTCTGCGATGACCTGAAGCCGTCTGCGCGCTGGCACGTGGAGGCGCACCAGTTCCGCATCGACACCGGCGAGGGCATCGGCCGGCCCACGCCGGAGGGCGCGCATCGCGACGGCGTGGATTTCGTCGCGGTGATCCTGGTCGCCCGCCAGGGCATCACGGGTGGGGAGACGCGCGTGTTCGATTGCGCCGGACCCAATGGCCAGCGCTTCACGCTGGACGCGCCGTGGAGCCTGTTGTTCATGGAGGACGCGCGGGTGATCCACGAGTCCACGCCCATCCGCCGCAGCGACGACGCCGTGCCGGGACACCGCGACACCCTGGTGCTGACCTTCCGCGCCAGCGCCTTCCTCGGCGAAGACTGAACCGGGCGATTGTGTGAGAATGCGGCTCTTGCCCGCAGTGTCTCGATTGCCCACATGAAGCTCGGTTCCCTCAAGGTCGGCGGCCGCGATGGCACGCTGGTGGTGGTCTCCCGCGACCTGACCCGCGCCGTGCGCGCGACCGGCATCGCCGACACGCTGCAGCACGCGCTCGAGGACTGGAGCCACGCCGCGCCGCGCCTCAACGCGCTGGCCGAATCGCTGGAAGCCGGTACCGCTGGCGACGCGTTCGACCTCGACATGACCGCGCTGGCCGCCCCGTTGCCACGGGCCTATGAATTCGTCGATGGCAGCGCCTACCTGCCGCACGTCGCGCGCGTCCGCCGTGCGCGTGGCGCCGAAGTTCCCGAGAGCTTCTACACCGATCCGCTGATGTACCAGGCCACCAGCGCCGGGTTCACCGCGCCGCGGGACCCGGTGGTCGTGCCGAGCGAGGAGTTCGGCATCGACCTCGAGGCCGAGGTGCTGGTGGTGACCGATGACGTGCCGATGGGCGTGTCGCCGGCCGAGGCGGCCGCACACATCCAGCTGGTCGGGCTGGTCAACGATGTCAGCCTGCGCAACCTCATTCCCGCCGAGCTCGCCAAGGGCTTCGGCTTCCTGCAGTCCAAGCCGCGCTCCACGCTGTCGCCGGTCCTGGTGACGCCCGACGAGCTGGGCGAGGCCTGGCAGGACAGCAAGGTGCACCATCCCTTGGTGACCCACATCAACGGCCAGTGGTTCGGTGCGCCGGAAGCCGGCGTCGACATGCAGTTCAACTTCGCGCAGCTCATCGCGCACGTGGCGAAGACGCGGCCGCTGTCGGCCGGCACGCTGGTCGGCTCCGGGACGGTGGCGAACGAGGACACCTCGCTCGGTGCGTCGTGCTTTGCCGAGCAGCGCACCGTCGAGACCCTGCGCGACGGCAAGCCGTCCACACCGTTCATGGCGTTTGGCGATATGGTTCGCATCGAGATGTTCGATGCACAGGGGCAATCGATCTTCGGGGCGATAGAGCAACGCATCCAGAAGCAGGGCTGAAAGGCCGTGGATCGGGCACAGGGGGCCGATCACATGCAGGACAACACGCTGACGTTGTATTCCTACTGGCGATCCAGCGCGGCCTACCGCGTCCGGATCGGCCTGAACCTCAAGCAGCTGCCGTACGAGATCGCGCCCGTGCACCTGTTGCGCGATGGCGGCGAGCAGCACGGCCAGTCGTATCGCGCGGTGAACCCGCAGGAACTGGTGCCGGCCCTGCAGCATGGCCAGCGCGTGTTCCGGCAGTCGCTGGCGATCCTCGAATACCTGGACGAGCAGTGGCCCGACCCGGCGCTGATGCCGGCGACCGCGCGCGATCGCCAGCGCGTGCGTGCGCTTGCCCAGCTGATCGCGTGCGACGTGCACCCGCTCAACAACCTGCGGGTGATGCAGTACTTCGAGCGCGAGTGGAGCGTGCCGCAATCCGAGCGTGACGACTGGTCGCGCCACTGGATGCAGGTGGGGTTCGAGGCGTTCGAAGCCATGGTGGCGGGGCATCCCTCCACCGGCGACTTCTGCGATGGCGGACTGCCGAGCCTGGCCGAATGCTGCCTGGTGCCGCAGATGTACAACGCGCGCCGGTTTGGCCTGGACCTGTCGCCCTATCCGACGATGCTGCGGATCGAGGCGGCCTGCCTCGAGTTGCCGGCCTTCAGGCGCGCCCATCCGGACGCGCAACCGGACGCCCCGCACGCCGGCTGACACCGGCGTCCCGCGGGGACGCGTTCCTCAGTACTCGTAGCCCTGTGCCGAGTACGCGGGCTTGTCTTCGGCTTCCGCCGCAGCCGCGGCCGCCGCCGTCTGCGCGGCAAATACTTCGGCATAGGGGTCGTGGTCCGCGCTGGCACCTTCGGACAGGCGGAACTTGACGGCGAGGCCGTCGCGCGAGTCGGCGGCGTCCAGCGCCTCGTCCTGTGTGATCTTGCCAGCCTTGTAGAGGCGGAACAGCGACTGGTCGAACGAGTGCATGCCGTCCTCGAGCGATTCCTCCATCGCCTGCTTGACGGAATGCACCTGGCCGCGGCGCATGAGGTCGCGGATCAGCGGCGTGTTGATGAGCAGTTCCGTCGCCGGCAGGCGGCGCCCGTCCACGCCCTTCAGCAGGCGCTGCGAGATCACCGCGTGCAGGTTGAGCGACAGGTTCATCAGCACGTTCTTGTGCGCCGATTCCGGGAAGAAGTTGAGGATGCGCTCGATCGCCTGGTCGGCGTTGTTGGAGTGCAGCGTGGCCAGGCACAGGTGGCCGGTTTCGGAGAAGGCGATCGCCGCTTCCATCGTGTGCGCATCCAGGATCTCGCCGATCAGGATCACGTCGGGCGCTTCGCGCATCGCGTTCTTCAGCGCTTCGTGGAAGCTCATCGTGTCGATGCCCACCTCGCGCTGGTTCACCAGAGAGCGCTTGTGGCGGTGCAGGAACTCGATCGGGTCCTCGATCGTGAGGATGTGGCCGCTCATCGTGCTGTTGCGATGGTCGATCATCGACGCCAGCGTGGTGGACTTGCCGGACCCGGTGGAGCCCACCACCAGCACCAGGCCGCGTGGCGCCTGGATCAACGACTTGAAGGTCTCCGGGAGCTGCAGCTCCTGGATGGTCGGGATCTCGGTGCGGATGGCGCGGATCACCATGCCCACCTCGCCGCGCTGGCGGAACACGTTCACGCGGAAGCGGCCGATGTCTTCCAGCATCAGGCCCATGTTGAGCTCGAGCGTCCGCTCGAAGGTGGCCGTCTGGTCGGCATCCATCAATGAATAGGCAATGCGTTTGACCAGGCCCGGCGGCAGGGCCGTGGTGCCGAGCGGGTGCATCTTGCCCTCGAGCTTGATGTGGATCGGCGCGCCCGTGGTCAGGAACATGTCCGACCCGCGCTTCTGCATCATGAGTTTCAGGAAGTGACCGATATCCATCAGAAGCCGCCGGGGCAGGGGTCGAAGTCCCAATGGCAACAGGCTTCGCGCCAATACGCAAGCCCGGGGCGCGACACCGGTCGCAGTCAGGCTGGTGAACCCCACGTGACGCCCCGGGGCCGACCGGCGGAACGTCGAATTCCGTCACTTGCGGGTAACAGGGGGCGGGAGTAGGTTCGATCCAAGGCCTTGTGTCACCCGATTTCCCCCGCGCCACACCGGCGCATACAGACCAAGGAGGCTTGCATGTTTGAAGGGCAATCACCGGAGTCCGTCGAATCACTGATGCGGCACAACCCGGAATTCCGGCAGATGTACTACCGCCACCAGGAGCTGGACAAGAAGGCGACGGATGCCGCGCTCGGCGTGCTTCCCTTGGGTGACGGCGCCGTCAGCGAGATCAAGCGCGAGAAGCTGGCGCTCAAGACGCGCCTCACCGACATGTACCGAACCCTGGCCCACTGAAGCAACGTGGTGCACTGAAGCAGCAGGGGCGTGGCCACGGCCACGCCCCACGCACTGGACCCGCCGATGCGCGGGTTACCATGTGGGGATGACCGTCCAGACCTCCGTCCTCGAGCTCATCGGCGCCACGCCGATCGTGCAGGCCCGCCACCTCGATACCGGGCCCTGCCGGCTGTTCCTCAAGCTCGAAAGCCAGAATCCCGGCGGGTCCATCAAGGACCGCATCGGCCTGTCGATGATCGAGGCCGCCGAGAAGCGTGGCGACATCACCCCCGGGGCGACGCTCGTCGAAGGCACGGCGGGCAACACCGGGATCGGCTTGGCGCTGGTCGCGCAACAGAAGGGCTACAAGCTCATCCTCGTGGTCCCGGACAAGATGAGCCGCGAGAAGATCTTCAACCTCAAGGCGATGGGTGCGCAGGTGGTGCTGACACGCTCCGACGTGGCGAAGGGCCATCCCGACTACTACCAGGACCTGGCCGAGCGCCTCGCGCGGGAGACCCCGGGTGCCTACTTCATCAACCAGTTCGGCAACCCGGACAATCCGGCCGCGCACGAGCACGGCACCGGCCCGGAACTCCTCGCGCAGATGGCCGATGTCGGCGGCATCGATGCGCTGGTCTTCGGCTGCGGCAGCTCCGGCACGATGACCGGCCTGTCCCGCTGCTTCGCGAAGGCGTCGCCGCACACCGAATTGATCCTCGCGGACCCGGTGGGGTCGATCCTGGAGGAATACATCAACCGCGGCACGCTCAGCGACAAGTCGGCGAGCTGGATGGTGGAGGGCATCGGCGAGGATTTCCTGCCGCCGATCTCGGATTTCTCGCGGGTGAAGAAGGCCTATGCCATCACCGACAAGGAAAGCTTCCTGACCGCGCGCGAGCTGCTGTCGAAGGAGGGGGTGCTGGGCGGGTCCTCCACCGGCACGCTCCTGGCCGCCGCGTTGAAGTACTGCAAGGAACAGACCACCCCGAAGAACGTGGTGGTGTTCGTCTGCGACACGGGCAACAAATACCTGTCGAAGATGTACAACGATTACTGGATGCTGGACAACGGTTTCATCGAACGCGAGCAGGCGGGCGACCTGCGCGACCTGATCCTGCGTCCGTACTCGCAGCGCGACACCGTGGTGGTGGGCCCGAACGACCTGCTGGTGACCGCCTACCAGCGCATGAAGCTCTACGACGTCTCGCAGCTGCCGGTGATGGAGGGCGACCGCCTGGTGGGCATCGTGGACGAGAGCGACGTGCTGCTGCACGTGTATGGCGATGAAGCCCGCTTCCGCGACCCGGTCTCCACCGCCATGGTCAGCACGCTGGACCGGGTCGACGTGAAATCGCCGGTGGAGGCGCTGCTGCCGGTCTTCGACCGGGGGCACGTGGCGATCGTGACCGAGGGCGAGAAATTCCTCGGCCTGATCACCCGGATCGACCTGCTGAACTGGCTGCGGCGCCGGGTGAACTGACGAAATAACTGAACGGCGCCGTCACGCCGACTGCTAAAATCGGCGGTCGCCCACGCCCCCACTGGATCGACCCGAAATGACCCAAAAACCACATGATCCGGCCGACCTTGCGCTGGGCACGCTGGCCATCCATGGCGGCCAGTCGGTGGATCCCACCACCGGCGCGGTGATGCCGCCGATCTACGCGACCAGCACCTACGCGCAGTCCAGCCCGGGCGTGCACCAGGGCTTCGAGTACTCGCGCAGCCACAATCCCACGCGCTTCGCCTACGAGCGCTGCGTGGCGTCGCTGGAAGGCGGTAGCCGCGGGTTCGCGTTCGGCTCCGGGCTGGCGGCGACCTCGACCTTGCTGGAACTGCTCGACAGTGGCGCCCACGTCATCGCGATGGATGATCTGTATGGCGGCAGCTACCGCTTGTTCGAGCGCGTGCGCCGCCGCAGTGCGGGACTGGATTTCAGTTTCGTCGACCTGACCGATCCGGGCGCATTCGAAGCTGCGATCCGTCCGGGCACGAAACTGGTCTGGATCGAAACCCCCACCAACCCGCTGCTGAAGATCGTCGACATCGCCGCGATCGCCGCGATCGCGAAAAAGCACGGGTTGCTGGTCGCGGTCGACAACACTTTCGCCTCGCCGATCCTGCAGAGGCCGCTGGAACACGGCGCCGACATCGTCATGCATTCGGCAACCAAGTACCTCAACGGCCATTCCGACATCGTCGGCGGCATGCTGGTGGTCGGCGACAACCCGGAACTGGCCGAACAACTCGCCTTCCTGCAAAACTCGATCGGTGCGGTGCAGGGGCCGTTCGACAGCTTCCTCGCATTGCGTGGCCTGAAAACCCTGCACCTGCGCATGAAGGCACACTGCGAAAACGCGCAGGCCCTCGCCGGATTTCTTCAAACCCACCCGGCGATCGAGAAAGTGATTTACCCGGGGCTTGAATCGCATCCACACCACTCGCTGGCCCAACGCCAGATGGATGGCTTCGGTGGCATGCTGTCGATCTGCCTCAGGGGCGGTTTCGAGGCTGCAAAGCGTTTCTGCGAGCGCACGGAACTGTTCACCCTGGCCGAATCGCTCGGCGGCGTGGAGAGCCTGGTCAATCACCCGGCGGTCATGACCCACGCCTCGATTCCGGTCGCCCGTCGCGCGCAACTTGGTGTTACCGACAACCTGGTGCGGCTGAGCGTAGGGGTGGAGTCGCTTGACGACCTCAGGCAAGACCTCGTCCATGCCCTCGACGTACGTTGATGCAACCGGCGGAGCGCAGATGCTGATCGAACCGCGGTATGCGAATGCACCCGATCCGATGCCCATGACCGGGCCGTTGCGATCGGAATCTCCAGGATCGGCAAACGGGGTTGAATGTTCGTGGTGAAGAAGCAAGCGCCAAGCCGTCGGGCAGTGCTGGTGGTCGGGATGCACCGTGCGGGGACTTCCGCCCTGGCGCGCGTCCTGGCGTTTCGGGGGGCGACACTCCCGGAACACGTCATGCCGCCGAACTACGGCAATGCGACCGGCTATTGGGAGCCGGAACGCGTGGTCGGACTCAACGACAGGATGCTCGAATACTTCGGGGTGGAGTGGAACGACCCATTCGCGGCTTACCAGCTGCCGCCGGTCGAGGCGATCCCGTCCAGGTTCGTGGCCGAGGCCAGGCAGATCCTCGAGCAGGAATATCCCGGGTCGGAACTGTTCGTGCTGAAGGATCCTCGTTGCACGTTGCTGCACGAGTTCTGGCGGCACGTGCTGGCGGGCGCGGGCGTGCAGCTGTGCCCGGTAGTGGTCATGCGCCCGTTCGAGGAGGTCGCCGAATCGCTGATCCGTCGCGACGGCACGAGCGCTGCGGGCGCCGCCCTGCTTTACATCGCCTATGGCCTGGAGGCGGCCACGGTGGCTGAAGCCGGCGCCACGGTGACGACCTACCAGCAGTTGCTCGCGGATTGGCGGGCGACCACTGAGCGCATCGCTGTCGAGCAGAAGTTTTCCT
>Ga0208126_1000051_pt1 | contig 11256 bp, 1 predicted proteins | sample SoimicmetaGmgHAA_FD_188334 | JGI IMG/M metagenome (GOLD analysis project Ga0208126, IMG submission 188334) | Soil and rhizosphere microbial communities from Laval, Canada - mgHAA (SPAdes) (version 2) | ecosystem: Environmental > Terrestrial > Deep subsurface > Rock core/Sediment | place: Laval... | reverse complement strand
ATCTGTTGCCGATCGCGGGAATCACCGCGTTGGCCACCGTGCTCATCCTGCGGGCGTGGGGTGGCAGCAGCAGCGCCTGGGTGCTGGTTCCGTTGGTCGTCTCCGCGATTGTGCTGTTCAGCGAACTCGGCATCGTCCTCACCAACTGGATCGCCACGCTTACGGTGGTGCCGCGACGCCTGCCGCGCATGGATTTCGAATCGGGAATCCCGGAGAGTGCGGCCACGCTGGTGGTCGTGCCCAGCATGGCGGGCAGCGCCGACGCGATCGATGACCTGGCGGCGGGGCTGGAGGTGCGCTACCTGGGCAACCGCCAAGGCGCGGTCCGCTTCGCCCTGCTGACGGATTTCCCGGACGCGGCGGCAAAGGAACTGCCGGGCGACGACGCCGTGCTTTCCCGCGGTCGCGAAGCCATCGCCGCCCTCAATGCGCGCCACCCCTGGGATGGTCCAGGCGACCGCTTCCTGCTGCTGCATCGCCCGCGCGAGTGGAATCCCTCCGAAGGGCGATTCATGGCACGCGAACGCAAGCGCGGAAAACTTGCTGCGCTCAACGCCCTGCTGCGCAGCGGCGATCTGGCGCCATTCCAGCTGGTGGCGGGAGACATCGCGGGGCTGGACGCGATCCGCTACGTGATCACCCTCGATACCGACACCCTGCTGCCGCGCAACGCGGCGTCCGAACTGGCCGCGATCATGGCGCATCCGCTCCACGCGCCGGTGTTCGATCCGCGCAGCAATATCGTGCAACGGGGCTATGGCCTGCTGCAGCCCGGCCTGGGCAGCACGATGAGCGGCCGCGGTCGCTCGCGTTTCTCGCGGCTGTTCGGCAGCGCCTCCGGCATCGACCCGTACACGCGCACCACGTCCGACGTCTATCAGGACCTCTTCGGCCAAGGCAGCTTCGTTGGCAAAGGCATCTACGACGTCGATGCGTTCGAGCGCGCGCTGGCCAACCGTTTCCCCGACAACCGCATCCTCAGCCACGACCTGATCGAGGGCAATTACGTGCATGCGGGCCTGGTGAGTGACGTGCGCGTGTACGAGGATCATCCGGCCCGCTATGCGGCGGATGCGAAGCGCCGTGCACGCTGGATCCGCGGCGACTGGCAACTGTTGCCATGGATGCTGCCCAAGGTGCCGCTTCCGAACGGGCTCCACGAACGCAACCCGATGTCGACGCTCGCTCTGGGCAAGCTGGTGGACAACCTGCGCCGGAGCCTGGTACCCGTGGCTGCCGTCGTGCTGCTGGTGGCAGGCTGGTTGCGCGCGGCATCGCCCGGCGCCTGGACGCTGGGCGTGGTGGCGTTGTGGTTCCTGCCCACGCTGTTGCGCGCGACGCTGGAGACGCTGCAACGGCCGCTGGAGATGCCGTACGAGGCCCATGCCGCCGATGTGTTGCGCGACTTGCGGCGCGGCCTGTGGCGCGGCGCGGTGCAGGTGGCCTGCGTGGCCTATGAAGCCGGGGCGCACGCGTGGGCCATCGCACGGACGCTGTGGCGGCTGCTGGTATCGCACCGCCATCTGCTGGAATGGGACGCTTCGCATGACGTGGAACGACGGCTCGCGTCACGTCCCCATCCGGAGCTGCGCCTGATGGCGGGTAGCAGCGTATTCGCCCTGCTGGTTGCGGCGTGGCTTGCGATTGAACGCTCCGGCGCCCTGCCTGTGGCGTCCCCCGTGCTGCTGGGCTGGCTGATCGCGCCCGCGCTCATGTCATGGCTTGGCGATATCGCCAGGGGGCCACGCGATGTGCTGGATGGCGTCGAGCAGTCCTTCGCGCATGCGCTGGCGCGCCGTACCTGGGCGTTCTTCGAGGACATGGCCGGCGACGACGATCAGTTCCTGCCCCCGGACAACGTGCAGCTGGAACCGACACCGCGGATCGCCCACAGGACGTCCCCAACCAACATCGGACTGTCGATGCTGGCCAACCTTGGCGCGTGGGACCTGGGCTTCCTGCAGTGCGACGAGGTGTTCCGGCGCACGTTGCGGACGATGGAAACGCTGGAACGCATGGAGCGTTTCCGCGGCCATTTCTACAACTGGTATGACACCACGACCCTGCAGCCGCTGGCTCCCCGCTATGTATCCACGGTGGACAGTGGCAATTTCGCCGCGCACTTGCGGGTGCTGGCGGAGGGCCTGCTCGAACTGTCGACGCACGCCGGATCCAATCCGCGCACGCGCGAGGGCCTCCTGGCCACGGTACAGGCGATGCGCGAGTGCCTTGAGCCGGAACAGGCCCGTCCCGCGCAGGACCGTCTCGACCTCTTCCATGCAGCCGTGCCGGATGCCCCATGGACAAGCCTGTTGCAGCAGCTGGACGACTGGATCGATGCCGCCCCGTTGGATGGCGAGCCGGAACGCTGGCGCCAGCGGCTGCGCCGCCAACTGCTGGCCGCGCGGGACGCCGAAACCGTGGCCCACCCATTCGGGCCCGACGCCGCGGCCGCCATGGCCGCGCGGCTCGGCGCGCTGGCGGACATCGACCTGCGCTTCCTGTACGACGCCAGCAAGCGCCTGCTGCACATCGGCTACAGCTGCGACAACCACCAGCTGGATGCGAGCTACTACGACCTCCTGGCCTCCGAGGCCCGGCTGACGACGTTCCTCGGCGTGGCCGACGGGCAACTTCCCCAGGACGCCTGGTTCGCGCTCGGACGCGCGCAGACCGAAGTGGATGGCGAGGCCACCCTGCTCTCCTGGAGCGGCTCGATGTTCGAGTACCTCATGCCCGACTTGGTCATGCCGAGCTACCCGGATACGCTGCTCGATGAAGCGGTCCGCCACGCAGTGCGCGCGCAGATCGCCTATGCCAAATCGCACGGGCTGCCCTGGGGCATCTCAGAGTCGGGCTATCACGCCTACGACGCGCAAATGAACTACCAGTACCGCGCCTTCGGGGTGCCTGGCCTTGCCCTCAAGCGCGGGCTGGGCAAGGACTTCGTCATTGCACCCTACGCCTCGGCGATGGCCGTCATGATCGACCCGGGTGCCGCCATCGCGAACCTGCGCCAGATGCAAGGAATGGGTTACGGGGGAGAATACGGGCTGCACGAGGCCATCGACTACACCCGCGAACGCCTCCCCCGCGGGCGCGACCACGTGGTCCTGCGTTCGTACATGGCCCATCACCAGGGCATGAGCCTCATCGCGATCGGTCGCGTCCTGTGTGGCAGCCGGATGCAGGCCAGGTTCACCGCGATCCCCCCGTTCCGCGCCGCCCTGTTGCTGCTGCAGGAACGCGTTCCACGCATCGGCGTGTTCCATCCGAATGACAGCGATGCCACCGGCGAGGAACTGCTGCCCGCGTTCGAGGAAACGCCGTTGCGCGTCTTCCGCGATCCACGCCAGTCCGCCGCGGTGCAACTCCTGTCGGGCGGTCGCATGAACGGGCAGTACCACGCGTCCGGAGGCAGTGCGCTGCGCCTGGGTGGCATGGCGCTGACACGCTGGCGCGACGACCCCACCACCGAAGGGTGGGGGCAGTTCCTGTACCTGCGCGATGTCGAGAACGGGGCATGGTGGTCCGCCGCCCACCTGCCGAGCCGGGCCGAAGTGGACCGGCACGAGGTGATCTTCTCGGACGCCAAGGTGGAATACCGCCTGGAGCGCGCCAACATCGAGAGCCACCTCGAAATCGTGATTTCGCCGGAGGAAGCCGCGGAGCTTCGACGCCTCCACCTCACCAACCGCAGCCGCCGCCCGCGCACGCTCGAGTTCACGACGTTCGCCGAAGTGGCCCTCAGCCGCCAGGCGTCGGACGAGGCCCACCCTGCCTTCGGCAACCTGTTCGTGCGGACCCGTTACGAGGCCGCCAAGCAGACGCTGTTGTGTACGCGCCGGCCGCGCAGCGAGGAAGAGCAACCACCGGTACTGGTCCACATGATCGCGCTGCATGGCGCAGACCTGGACACGATCTCGCACGAAACGGATCGCGCGCGGTTCCTCGGTCGGGGTCGCGACGTGGATCGCCCGCGGGCGATGGATGCCGAGTGCGTCGCGCTGAGCGACACGACGGGTGCGGTGTTGGATCCTGCGGTGGCGATCCGCGGCCGCGTCACGCTTCAGCCTGGCGAATCCATGGTGCTGGACGTGGTGACCGCCGCCGCCCCGGATGACAGCGCCGCGATGGCCATCGTCGACAAGTATCGCGATCGGCGCATGGCGGACCGGGTGTTCGACATGGCCTGGACGCACGCACAGATCGTGCGACGGCAGCTGGGCATGGGCGAGAAGGATGCGGAGCTGTTCGCGCGGATCGCTGGACTGCTTCTGCAACCGGCGCTTGCCAGTCGGGGCGACGCGGCCGTGGTTCGCCAGAACCGCAATGGACAATCGGCATTGTGGCCGCAGGCAATCAGCGGCGACCTGCCGATCATCCTGCTCCAGCTCTCCAGCAATGCGCACCTGGACCTTGCGCACCGGCTGCTGCGCGCGCACGGTTGGCTGCGCGCGAAGGGCTTGTCGGTGGACCTGGTGGTCGTCAACCAGAACCTGTCGACATACCGGCAGGAACTGCAGGACGAGATCCGCTCGCTGCTTGCCGCGGATCCGGAAGGTGCTGCGCTGGATCGCCCGGGCGGCGTCTATGTCCGCAGCATCGAACAGCTGACCGCCGATGAAAAAGTCCTGCTGCAGGCGGTGGCCCGCATCGTCATCGACGACCGCCGCGGCAGCCTGGAATCCCAGCTTGCCCGGCAGCCGGCGGCCACCGCCATGCCTCCTGCACTGGTGGGCGTTGCGTCGTTCGATCCGGAGCCGGTGCAACACGGCGCCGAGCCGGGCCTGCCGCCGGATGCCGACCCCCACCAGGACATCTGGCCACTGGAGCATCCGTCTCCGGAACTCGTGTTCGCCAATGGAATCGGCGGCTTCTCCCCGGATGGACGCGAATACGTGGTGCACTCGCGCCCTGGCCAGCCCACCCCCATGCCGTGGTGCAACGTGCTTGCCAACCCCTCGTTCGGTTGCGTCGCCAGCGAGTCCGGACCCGGTTACACCTGGCAAGGCAACGCGCATGCGTACCGGCTGACGACATGGCACAACGATCCGGTGACGGATGCCCAGGGCGAGGCGTTCTACCTGCGGGACGAAGACAGCGGGCACTGCTGGTCGCCCTCCCCGCTCCCGGTGCGCGGGACCGGGACCTACCGCACGCGCCACGGCTTCGGCTACAGCGTGTACGAACACGTCGAGGATGGCATCGCCAGCGAACTCTGGGTGTTCGTCGACACCGAGCGGCCGGTCAAGTTCGCACTCCTGCGGCTGCGCAACCTCGGCACGCGGGCGCGCCGCCTCAGTGCATGGGGATACGTGGAGTGGGTGCTGGGCAACACGCCCTCCCAGAACCGCATGCACGTGGTCACCGAACTCGACGCCGCCAGCGGCGCCCTGCTCGCACGCAACGCCTACAACCCGGAATTCGGCGGCCATGTCGCCTTCTTCGACATGGACGCCCCACTGGGGGGCGATGGCGTGCCGGACCGCAGCTTCAGTGCGGATCGGCAGGAATTCATCGGCAAGGCCGGCACCTTGCGCGCGCCCTCCGCATTGTCACGCACGCATCTGTCCGGGCGGCTTGGCGTGGGGTTCGATCCCTGCGGCGCGATGCAGCGTTCCCTCGTGCTGGATCCCGGCGCCACGTGGGAATGCAGCTTCCGCCTGGGGGCGACCGACGGGCGCGAGGCCGCCTCCGCCCTTGCGCAGGAAACACGCGGCGTGCAGGCCGCCTACGATGCGCTCGACCGCGTGCGCATGCACTGGCGCGAGGTCCTGTCGGCCGTGCAGGTGGAAACTCCCGACCGCGCCGTGGACTTCCTCGTCAACGGCTGGCTGCCCTACCAGATGCTCGCGAGCCGTGTATTCGCCCGCAGCGGCTACTACCAGTCGGGTGGTGCCATCGGTTTCCGCGACCAGCTCCAGGACACCATGGCCAGCGTGCATTCGCTCCCGGAACTCACCCGCGCGCACCTCCTCCTCAGCGCGGCGCACCAGTTCCCGGAAGGCGACGTACTGCACTGGTGGCACCCGCCGGGGGATCGCGGCGTGCGCACCCGCTGCTCCGACGATTACCTCTGGTTACCCCAGGCGGTATGCCGCTACATCGAAGTCACCGGCGACCTCGCCGTGCTCGACGAACCCGTGCATTTCGTCGAGGGGCGGCAGGTACGGGTCGACGAGGAAGGCTACTACGACCGGCCGGTTCCCTCCGCAGGCACCACCTCCTTGCTCGACCATTGCAGGCGTGCGTTGGATCGCGGCATGCAGCTGATCGGGACCCACGGACTGCCGCTGATGGGGACCGGCGACTGGAACGACGGCATGAACAAAGTGGGGGAGCACGGGCGCGGGGAGAGCGTGTGGCTGGCATTCTTCCTGCATGACGCACTAGGCAACTTCGCGCGCCTGTCGGAGCTCCGCGGCGACAGCACCTATGCGGATACCTGCACGCGCTTCGCGGCGCAGCTGCGTGAGGACATCGAGGCACACGCATGGGATGGCGGCTGGTACCTGCGCGCCTGGTTCGACGACGGGACGCCGCTCGGCGCCTCCGCCAGCGCCGAATGCCGCATCGATGCCATTTCCCAGGCCTGGTCCGTGTTGTCGGGCGCGGGTTCGCCGGAACGCACGCGCATCGCGATGGATGCGCTGTCGCGTCACCTCGTGCGCCGCGATGCGGGCCTGATCCAGCTGCTGGATCCTCCCTTCGACGCCATCCTGCACGATCCCGGCTACATCCGCGGCTATGTCCCGGGCGTACGCGAGAATGGCGGCCAATACACCCATGGCGCGGTCTGGGCGGCGATGGCGTTCGCCCGGCTGGGAGAGCGCGATACGGCGTGGGAGCTTGCGGCCATGATCAATCCGCTCTGGCACGCGAGCGACATGGCGGCGATGGAGCGTTACAAGGTCGAGCCGTACGTCGTCGCGGCGGACGTCTACGGCGTGGAGCCACATGTCGGTCGCGGCGGCTGGACCTGGTACACCGGTTCAGCCGGATGGCTGTACCGGCTGCTACTGGAAGACCTGCTGGGCGTGGACCGGCGAGGCGACGTGTTGTCGATCCGACCGCTGCTGCCGCGCACATGGCAGGGATTCACGTTGCGCTATCGCCACGCCGGGGTTACCCATGCCATCGACGTGGCGGTGACATCCGGGGCCGGCGATTCCGCCGAGGTGGCGTTGCGCGATGGCGCGATGAATCACCGGGTCGCGATCGGCCCGGGCTGAGGCGGAAACGCCGCGCCTTCCATGATCCGTTCCGCCAGGCGCCCATGCCGGCTCACCGCGGTAGCGAGGGCCCGGCGCGTGGGCGCATCCACGCTCCACAGCTCCACCGATGACTTCGCGCGCGAGAGCCCCGTATACAGCGTCTGCCGGGTCAGCAGGGGGTTGTCCGCGTCCGGCGGCAACAGTACGGCCACGTGGTCGTATTCCGAGCCCTGGCTCTTGTGCACGGTGAGTGCGAACGCATCCCCGTGCGGGGGCAGCGTGGTGGGGTCGAATAGCCGCGCAGGCCCCGAAACCGTGGCATCGGGCACGGGATCAAACAACACCTGCAGGATGGTGCCCCCGCGACCGTCGTGCACCGGCACGCAGACCCCGACATCGCCGTTGTAGAGCCCCGCCGCCGCATCGTTGTGCGTGACCATCACGCAACGTCCCGGATACCAGTCGCCGTCCCACGGTTGCAGGGTGTCCCATCCCCGCAGGCGCCGGGCAATGAGTGCACCGGCCTCGATGGATCCGAACGGCCCTTCCCGCAAGGCGCACAGCAGTTGCTGGCTGCGCAGCACGCCGAGGCGGCTCGTGAGCGCCTCCCCATCCCCCGCATCGACGGGACGCATGATGTCCACCCGAGCCAGTTCGACATGCACGCGCTGCGCCCACGCACGCAACAGGCGATGCAGGTGCGCGGCATCGGGAACGTGGTGCCTTGCAGCCCGGCCCAGCGCCTCCGCACGCTGCCACGCGGCATCGAACGCGGCCTCATCGCCGCCGCGCACCGCAGCATTGATCGGGACCAGGGTGGCATCGGCGCGGAAGCAATGTTCCAACCGCACAAGATCACCTTGGGGTGAGGCCTCCAATGCCTGCACGATGTCGAGCATCACCGACCCCGTGCCCACCGAGGTCAACTGATCGGCATCGCCCACCAGCACGAGGACCGCGTTGTGGGACAGGGCGCCGAGCAGCGCGTTCAACAGCCCCAGGTCGAGCATCGAGGCCTCGTCCACCACCACGATGTCGGCGGACAGGCGCTCATCACGAAGGTGCGCTTGGCCGTGGCGGCCGCGGCGGCCCAGCAACCTGTGCACGGTGCCGGACTCCGCCAAGGCCAGGCCGGCCAGATGTGGATTCCATTCCTCATCGAGCGGCGCGGCGCCCTCACGCAGACGAAGGGCGCCATGCCGCAGCGACTCGCCCAGCCGCTGTGCGGCCTTTCCGGTGGGTGCGGCGATGCGGATCACCGGCAGTGCGCCGCGCGCGGCCAGATGCTCGCGCGACAGCGCCAGCAGCATGCGCAGCACCGTGGTGGTCTTGCCGGTGCCGGGACCACCGGTCAGCACCATCAGGCGTCGACCCGGCGCCTGCCTCACAGCATCGCGCTGGCGGCCCTCCTCGTCCGTCCAGCTGCCGTTGAACAGCGCGCGCAGGTCTTCGTCGGTGACCGGACGCACGGGTGCCGATGTGGGCGCGCGACGCGACGCCACCGCGGCCGCAACCTCGCATTCGGCGCGGTGGTTGCGCTGCAGGTAGGCATGCCCGGCGTCCAGCACGAAGGGCCGAACGCCCTCCGTGATGCCCGGAACCGCGACGAATGGGTCGGTCGCCAGGGCTTCGATCTCTGCCGGACTCCAGGTGCGCGCGGCATCCGCGCCTTCCGGCAGCAGGCGCAACGCGGTATGTCCCTGCCCTTCGGCGTGGCTGGCCCAGCCGGCCATCTCGGCGACAAGCGAATCGCCGCCGTGCGCACGCACCCATCGCCAAACCGCGCGATCCAGGTCACGCCAGCCTTCGGGGAACCCGGCTGCCGGCACGTCACGCGTGAACCCGAAAGCATCGCCTGCGACTCGCGTGCTCATGCGGGTTCCTCCCGGGTGACACGATCGCCAAGTACTTCCTGCACCGCGTCCAGCAGGCCATCGTCGAACCGGTGGCGCCACACGCCGCAGGGGGTGCCGTCGGGCAACTGCAGGCCCACCGCACGAATGAACAGATACCAGCCATCGCCCAGATGTTCGGAACGGCGGTATGCATCACCAAGCCGTTCGCGCAGGTAGCGCTCCACGGCGACGGTGTACAGCAAGGCCTGGAAGCGATAACCCGTGGCAAGCATCTTGAGTTCCAACGCGGCAGGCGCGTACTCCTCGAGGGAGGCGGGCGTGTCGCCAAGCCGGTTGCCCTTGTAGTCGAGCACGTGGAAACGCCCGTCGTGCGCGAACACGAGATCGATCTTGCCGTTCATCAACCCAGCCAGCGTCTGCGCTCGCAACGGCACAAGGCCGTATTCCCCATGGCGCTCGCATGCGGCCCGCAGGCGCTGCATGGAAACGGCGTCAAGGGCGTAGTTGAACTCCAGTTCGGCCCGCATGTCACCCGCGCGCAGGTCGATCAGGCGAGGCCCGCCGGGGCCACCCAGCGAAGCCTCAAGCACGGCCTGCAAGCGATCGATCAGGGGCGCGACGAGGGACTCGGAATCGCCGTCACGTGGCCGCACGCCATGCTCGGCCAACGCGTTCCGGATCAGGGCCGGCTGTTCGTGCAGCGACAGCCCAGGCACGCGATGCTCGAAGATCGCATGCACCGCGTTGCCGAAATCCGCGCCTGCGATGTCTGCCAACGCATCCAATGCATCGTGGCGGGTGGCGCTGCGCGGGGCCATCTGCGCATCGGCCACGTCATCCGCCTGCCCAGCCTGCTCGGCCAGGACTTCGTCCTCGGCCGCGCCGTCCTCATCGACCATCCGTTGTCGGCTGCCGCCAGACAGCGTCGAGAAGCTGTGGCGCATCGGCAACGGCCCTTGCAGTGGGGTTGGCATCGGGCGAACCACCGGCATCAGCTCGGGTTCGGTGCGTGCATACCGGAGCGACTCCATCGCAGCCCAGCCATCCTCGCGCGCCATGTGCGCGGGGGGATCGGGTGCCAGCAACGGTGCGTCAATGGCATTGAGCGGCACGCCGGCCTCCTTGCGAGCCTGCTTGACAGCCTTGGGCAACTCGTCGCCGCGCGGCAGCAGGAACAGATGGCAGGCGTGGATCGCGCGTGTCAGTGCCACGTACAGGATGCGGAAGCGCTCCTCGTATTCCTGTACGTCGACGATCCGCTGCGCCGGGCCCAGCACGATGTGTTTGCCATGGGTCTGCGGATCCGACAGCGTCTGCACGCCGCGATTGCGACGCGGCTTGTGCTTCCACATCAGCGGCAGGAACACCACGGGGAATTCCAGACCCTTGCTGGCGTGCAGCGTCATCAGCCGGACCCGGCCTGCGTCGGATTCCAGGCGCAGGGAGCGGGCGTCGATCGACTCCTCGTCACCGCTGCCGTCGCTCCCATGGACCTGGCGGGTAAACCATGCCGACAGCCGCTCGCCGGTGCCGCACTCCTCCCATGCCTGCTGCAACAGTTCACCCAGATGGCGCAGGTCGGTGAGGATGCGTTCGCCCTCGATGCTTTGCAGCAACCGCGCGGCGTGGGCGTCCATCAGGGCATCGATAACGGCTTGCGGCCCGCGCCGTTCCAGCAGGTGGTGCCACGCATGGAACACCCGCGCTTCGGTATCCCATAGCGCCTGGTCATGGCGCAGCGCATGCAGCGAGGACAGGCTACCGCCAAGCAATCGCGTGGCCAGCGCGGCGCGCAGTACGCGGGGATCCTCCGGATGCAACGCGGCATGCAGCACCAACTGCAGGTCCCGCGCGGTGTCGCTGGCAAACACGCTGCGGTCCGACAGTGCAACGCAGGGGACACCGCGCGCCTTCAGCATGTGCGCAAGCGCGGTGATCTGCGCGTGTCCAGGCAGCAGCACGGCGATGTCCGATGGCAGCACTGGCCGGGGACCGCCCTGTTCGTGGATCGCGTACCCGTCCGGAGACAAGGCACGCACGATCTTGCCGGCGCAGGCACGCAGCGCGACCGTATCCAGCTGACCTGGATCGCTCGTGGCTTCGAGTACGTGCAGCACCAATGGCTGCTCGACCGGTTCGCCTGCTGGCGTGCACAACGGCGTGGCGTCGCGGCGGCCGCTGGA
>Ga0208126_1000050_pt1 | contig 11366 bp, 10 predicted proteins | sample SoimicmetaGmgHAA_FD_188334 | JGI IMG/M metagenome (GOLD analysis project Ga0208126, IMG submission 188334) | Soil and rhizosphere microbial communities from Laval, Canada - mgHAA (SPAdes) (version 2) | ecosystem: Environmental > Terrestrial > Deep subsurface > Rock core/Sediment | place: Laval... | reverse complement strand
GCGATCACGCGTGCGAGCGCGCGGATCTCGTTGGCTTCGAACGTGCGATCCAGCGTGAGGTACGGGTTCTCCCAGTCGCCCAGGATGCCGAGGCGCTTGAAATCACGACGCTGCACGTCGACCTGGCCGAGCGCGTACTCCCGGCACTTCTGCCGGAATTCCACCGCATCGAGCTTGTCGCCCACCTTGCCGAACTTCTTCTCGATCGCGATCTCGATCGGCAGGCCATGGCAATCCCAACCAGGGATGTACGGCGCATCGAAGCCGGCAAGCGTCTTCGACTTGACGATGATGTCCTTGAGCACCTTGTTGACCGCATGGCCGAGGTGGATCGCACCGTTGGCATACGGCGGGCCATCGTGCAGCACGAAGCGCGGCCGCCCGGCGGATGCCTCGCGGATCCGTGCATACAACCCCTCGCCTTCCCAGCGCGCCAGCGTGTCTGGCTCGCGCCTGGGCAGGTCTCCGCGCATCGGGAACGCGGTCTCCGGGAGCAGGATGGTGGCCTTGTAGCGTTGTGGATCCGTATTGCTCACGCGGTGACTCGCTGGAAAAGGGGGTGATGGGTCTCGAGGATCGCGCGTGCCTCCGCGGCATCGCGATGCATCTGCACGACCAGCGCATCGAGGTCGTCGAACTTCACTTCGTCGCGCAGTTTCGCCACGAATTCGACCTCGATATGACGACCATACAGGTCACCATCGAAGTCGAACAGATGGGTTTCGAGCAGGGGTTCCACGCCGCCCACGGTGGGTCGCGTACCGATGCTGGACACTGACGGCCACGGCGGACCGTCGAGTCCATGCACCCACGTGGCATGGATGCCGGTCAGCGCAGGCTGGTGACCCCCGAAGCGGAGATTGGCGGTGGGAAATCCCAGCGTGCGACCGAGCTGCCGGCCGCGCACCACTCGCCCGCCCAGGGCGTAGGGGCGGCCGAGCAGTCGGTTGGCCGCCTTGAAATCGCCCGCGACCAGCGCCGCGCGGATGCGGGTGCTGGAAACGCGCTCCCCGCCCTCCAGCACCGGTGCGATCTCGCCTGCGGTGAATCCGCGCGACAGCCCAAGCTCCTTGAGCGTGGAGAGATTGCCGCCGCGACCGCGGCCGAACCCGAATTCCGGCCCCACCCACACCTCGCGTGCGGCGAGGCGGTCCACCAGCACCGTGTCCACGAAGTCCACGGCATCACGCGAAGCCAGCCTTGCATCGAACCGCAACAGGCCGACCGCGTCCATGCCGAGCGCACGCAACCCCTGCACTTTCGCGCGCGGCAGCATCAGGCGGGGCGGTTCCGCACCACGGGCGAAGTACTCCCGCGGCAGCGGCTCGAACCCGACCGCGACCACCGGCAGGCCAAGCGCGCGGGCGCGCGACTGCGCGTGGCGCAGCAACGCCCGATGGCCCAGGTGCAGGCCGTCGAAGGCGCCGATGCAGGCCACGCTGCCGTGCGGGAACAGAAGCCCGCCCTGGGGGTCGCGGAACAGCAGAGTCATGACCGTTCCAGTATACCGGCGGCCCCCGCCACGCCCCGGCTCAATGCTCGCGGAAATCGCGCGGGCGGAAGCCCAGGGCGAACATGGATGCGGCGTACACGAGCCCGCCCCCGACCACGAGCGCGCCCAGCCAACCGATGCGCACGAAGGGCGGCGCCACGGTGAATTCGGGCGCGAAATGCAGGCCCACCAGCAGGAACACCACCATCACGGCGTTGCCGCCCGCGATACGCCACAGGAAGGGTTTCCAGCCCGGTTGCGCGTCGTACACGCCCGCCTTAAGCAGCCAGCGCCACAGCAGCGCGAGGTTGAGGTAGCTGGACAGCGCACTCGCAAGCCCCAATGCGAAATGCATGCCCGGATGGGTGCCAAGCGTCTGCGCCACCCCACCGGTGCGTGCTTCCGCCGGCAATCGCAGGTACAGCACCGCCAGCAACACCGCGGTGAACACCATGTTGGCGACGAGCGCGGTGATGCCTGCGCGCATCGGCGTGCGGGTGTCCTGCCTGGCGTAGAAAGCCGGCAGCACCGTCTTCACCAGCGCGAATGCCGGCAGGCCGAAGCTGAGTCCGAACACCGACAACGCAGCCATGCGGGTGGCGAACGCATCGAACTTGCCATGCTGGAAAATCGTCGCCACCAGCGGCACCGACAGCAGCATCAGCCCCAGCATCGCGGGCACGATGATGATCATCGTCGAACGCAGGCCCCAGTCCAGCGACTTCGAGAATCCCTGCCTGTCCGTGTTGACGTGGTGGCGTGCGAGCGTGGGCAGGATCACCGTGCCCAGCGCGATGCCGAACACCCCCAGCGGCAGCTCCAGGAACCGGTCCGCCGCGGAGAGCCAGCTCTGCGACCCTTCGGCCAGTTTGGCGGCCACGAACGTATCGAAAAGCAGGTTGATCTGGGCAACGGACGAACCGATCAGCGTGGGCGTCATCAACCGCATGACGCGGCGCACGTCCGGGTGGTTCCAGCCCCAGCTCGGCATCGAAAGCAGGTCCAGTTTCGCCAGCGCAGGCATCAGGAACAGCAGCTGCAGGATGCCGGCAACCAGTACCGCCCAGCCCATCGCCACGATCGGCGGCTCCGCCACCTTGGATCCCCACCACGCCCCCGCGATCATGCAGAGGTTGAGGATGATGGGGACGAGCGCCGGCAGTCCGAAGCGATGGAAGCTGTTGAGCGCCCCGGCCGCGAGCGCCGTCAGCGAAACGAACATCAGGAACGGGAACGTCCACCACAACAGGTGGACGATCAACTGGTGCTGCCCCGGCACCGGATGCACTGTGTTTGAGAACGCATCCGCAAGCCAGGGCGCGAGCAGCATGCCCAGCGCCGTGACGACCAGCAGCACGCCGCCCAGGGTGCCGGCTGTCCGCGACACCAGCGTCTTGAGGTCTTCGTGGGAGCGCTGCTCCTTGATCTCGGTGAAGACGGGCACGAAGGCCGTGGAAAAGGAGCCTTCAGCGAAGAGCCGGCGCATGAAATTGGGGATGCGGAAGGCCACCCAGAAGGCGTCCGTCATCGGCCCGGCGCCGAAGGCGGCGTTGAAACTGGTGTCCCGGACCAACCCGAACACCCGGCTCAGCATGGTCATGCCGCCGAAGGCGGCGATGCCGCGGGCCATCCCGCCCTTGCGGGGCGGGGCTGCGGCAGGGTTACCCACGGGCCACCCCCGGGTTGACGCAACTGCCTGAATCCGCCATACTTTTCGGTCTCGCATTCCGCGACATCATCTTTCCCGTATCCCGCAGGGTTCCATCGTGGCCAATATCAAGTCCGCCAAGAAGCGCGCCAAGCAGACCGTCGTCCGCAACGCCCGCAACAACAGCCAGCGTTCCATGCTGCGCACCGCCGTCAAGAAGGTGCTCAAGGCATTGCACTCCAACGACGCCGCCGGCGCCACCGAGGCATTCGCCACGGCGCAGCCGCTGCTCGACCGCTTCGCTTCGCGTGGCCTGATCCACAAGAACAAGGCGTCGCGTCACAAGAGCCGCCTGAACGCCCGCATCAAGGCCCTCAAGGCCGCCTGATCCGGCGTTGTCGTCCGCCCAGGCGGACGCGGCAAACGAAAGCCCCGCCACAGGCGGGGCTTTTTCGTGCCCGCGATTCACCGGGGCAGCACTCACCCGGCGCTGTCCGTCGGCGCGCCCTGCCCCATGGCCTCGCGCTCCAGTTCCTCGCGGCGCAGCTCGTCGAGGAAGGCCTGCACCTTCAGCATCACTTCGCGCGTGCCGGCATGGGCCAGCCCGGAGACGATGAACCAGGGCCCGGCCCAGCCCAGCGCCTCGACCGCGCGGGTCGCGTGTGCCTGTGCATCTTCGGCGGTAAGCAGGTCGGCCTTGTTGAACAGCAGCCAGCGCGGCTTGTCCATCAGGCCCGCATCGAACTTCTCCAGCTCGCGCTCGATGGCCCGCACCAGGTCCGCGGCATCGCTGCCATCCAGCGGCTCGATTTCCACCAGGTGCAACAGCAGCCGCGTGCGCTGGATATGGCGCAGGAACAGCGCGCCCAGGCCCGCACCATCGGCCGCGCCTTCGATGAGGCCCGGGATGTCCGCGATCACGAAGCTCTTGTGCGGCTCCACGCTGACCACGCCGAGGTTGGGGTACAGCGTGGTGAACGGATAGTCCGCCACCTTCGGCGTGGCCGCGGACACGGCGCGGATGAGCGTGGACTTGCCTGCGTTCGGGAAGCCCAGCAGGCCCACGTCGGCCAGCAGCTTGAGTTCGAGCTTGAGCTCGCGCTCCTCGCCGTCCTCGCCCGTGGTGGACTGCCGCGGCGAACGGTTGATGGAGCTCTTGAAATGCATGTTTCCGAGGCCGCCCTTGCCGCCGCGCGCGACCAGCAGGCGCTCGCCATGGCGGGTCAGGTCGCCGATCACCTCATCGGTGGCAACGTTGGTGACGGCAGTGCCGACGGGCACGGTGATGATGAGATCCTCGCCGGCCTTGCCGTACATCTGCCGGCCCATCCCGTTCTGGCCACGCTGGGCGCGGAACATCTTCTGGTGGCGGAAATCGACGAGTGTATTGAGGTTCTCGTCGGCGACCACCCACACGCTGCCACCATTGCCACCATCGCCTCCGTCGGGACCGCCCAGCGGAATGAACTTCTCGCGGCGGAAGCCCACGCAGCCGTTGCCGCCGTTGCCGGCGAACACGGAGATTTCGGCTTCATCGACGAGTTTCATGGCGTGGGGTTGGCCCTGTCCGGAATTGCATGATGCCCAGAAACGCGAAGCCCCGCCGGAGCGGGGCCTGCGCCTGCAGCCGTGCGGCGATTACTCGCCGGCGATGACGCTGACCGTGCGGCGCTTGGCGGCGCCCTTCACGGAGAACTCGACCTTGCCGTCGACCAGGGCGAACAGCGTGTGGTCGCGGCCGAGGCCGACGCCCATGCCCGGGTGGAACTGCGTGCCGCGCTGGCGGACGATGATGTTGCCGGCCTCGATGGCCTGGCCGCCGAACATCTTCACGCCGAGGTATTTCGGGTTGGAGTCGCGGCCGTTGCGCGAGGAACCTACGCCCTTCTTGTGTGCCATGACTGCGTCTCCTTACTTCTTGCCACCGGCAATGCCGGTGATCTCGATTTCGGTGTAATGCTGCCGGTGGCCCATCTGCTTGCGATGGTGCTTGCGGCGGCGGAATTTCACGATGCGGATCTTGTCGGCGCGGCCGTGGCCGACGACCTTGGCCGTGACCAGCGCACCCTTGAGCGCATCGCCCAGGGTCACGCCATCGCTGCCACCCAACATCAGGACATTGTCGAACTTCAGCTCGCTACCGACTTCGGCCTCGAGCAGCTCGACGCGCAGGGTTTCCCCCTGCATCACGCGGTATTGCTTACCGCCAGTTACCAGTACTGCGTACATTGACCCGCTTCCTTTGTAGTTATTGTGGTCCCAGGCACCGTGTTACGGGCGCACTGAACCCGGAAGTATAGCGGCCGCCTGGCCGAGCCTGCAAGTCGCAGGGCGCTGGAAGCCTCGATCTCCTCACCGGCTGTTCACGCCCCGGGGGGCGGAATTGGGCGGGCCTTATCCCCCGGAGGACCTCCACATGTTCGATACCCTGCTCCAGGACGTCGAAACACGGTTCGGTATCAGCGGCGAGAAGGCCAAGCAACTGCTTGGCATGCTGATCGCCCTCATTTTCAACGAAAAACGCGGCGGGCCGGCCGGCTTCGTCGATCTGTTCCGCAGCAAGGGCCTGGGGGACGCCGTGACCTCCTGGATCGGCAATGGGCCCAACCACCCGATCGATCCCGCCCAGCTCGAATCGGCGCTTGGCTCCGACGTGGTGACGTCGCTCGCGGACCGCGCTGGCTTGGACCGCACCGCCGCCTCCGGCGCCCTCGCCGCCATGCTACCCGGCGTCTTCCATACGCTTACCGAGGACGGTCGCCTGCCGATGGGCGGCATTCCCGACCGCATCAGCCACTACACCCACGGGATTGGCGATTTCATCCACTCCCTCGGGGCCGGCGCTCTGGGCGCGGGCGCCGCCACCGCTGGCGCAGTGGGCGCCACCGCCAGCCGCATGGGCAGTACCGTGGATTCCGGCGCAAGCCGGGCGGCCGCCGCGACCCGCGAGGTGGCCCGTGACTCCAGCTCTGGCATCGGCAAGATCCTGCCATGGCTGCTGCTGGGCGCGCTGGTGCTGATCGGCCTGTTCGCCCTCAACCGCTGCAAGAAGGCCCCCGAGCCTGCCCCGGCGCCAACCGCAACCGAAACACCTGCACCCGCCCCGGCCACGGCTGGCAATCCGAAGTTCGCCTTCGACACCGATGGGGCCAAGGCCAACATCAGCGGCATGCTCTCCAGCGATGCCGAGAAGTCGAAGTTGTTGGCTGGCCTGAAAGCCGCGTTCGGTGACGGCAACGTGGTTGGCGATGTCACCGTGGATGCGAAGACGGCCCCGGCCGGCTGGCTCGACACGCTGGTCGCGCTGCTGCCGCAATTCAAGGCCAAGGGGCTGAAGTTCGACTTCGACGGCAACAAGCTCCACTTCGACACGTCCGCCATGTCCGATGCCGATCGCGTGGCCCTCATGACCGCGCTCAACGGTGCGTTCGACGGCGTGGAAGTCTCGGGCCTGGATGCCGGTTCCGATGCACTGTCCGCCCTGAAGGAAGGCTTCACCGCCGCCGACCTGGTGAAGGCGCTTGACCTCATGAACATCCGCTTCAAGACCGGTTCGGCCGACATTTCCCCGGCCAGCCTGGACCTGGTCAAGAAGGCCGCGGAGTACATGAAGAAGGCCCCTGCCGGCACGAAGATCGAGGTGGCCGGCCATACCGACAACGTCGGCAACGCCGCCTCCAACCTGAAGCTCTCCGACGCGCGCGCGAACGCGGTGAGGGCCAAGCTGACCGAGAATGGCGTGGATGCCGGGATGCTGACCGCCAAGGGCTACGGCGACACCAAGCCGGTGGCCGACAACGCGACCGACGAAGGCCGCGCGAAGAACCGCCGCATCGAGTACACCGTGGTGCAGTAACGTCCTGTCGATGGGACCGGGAACGGGGCGCTTCGGCGCCCCGTTTTCGTTCAGGCCCGGGGTGCACCGGGGCTTGCGCCAGAACGGGATTGCCCCCATCTCCGACGGGCGGCTACGCTAGGCGATTGCCCGCCCTCCCCCGGAACAGGATCAACGATGGCGATGGATACCATCCGCGTGCGCGGCGCGCGGACGCACAATCTCAAGAACATCGACATCGACCTGCCACGCGACAAGCTGATCGTGATCACGGGGCTGTCGGGGTCCGGCAAGTCGTCGCTGGCGTTCGACACGATCTATGCCGAGGGCCAGCGCCGCTACGTGGAGTCGCTGTCCGCGTACGCACGCCAGTTCCTGAGCGTGATGGAGAAGCCCGACGTCGATCACATCGAGGGCCTGTCGCCCGCGATTTCCATCGAGCAGAAATCGACATCGCACAACCCGCGTTCGACCGTCGGCACCATCACCGAGATCTACGACTACCTGCGCCTGCTGTACGCACGCGTGGGCATCCCGCGCTGCCCCGACCACCACTTCCCGCTGGAAGCGCAGACGGTGAGCCAGATGGTGGACACGGTGCTGGCGATGGCCTCGGACCCGGCGAAGGCCGAGCAGCGCTGGATGCTGCTGGCGCCGGTGATCCGCGAACGCAAGGGCGAGCATGCGCAGGTGTTCGAACAGCTGAAGGCGCAGGGCTACGTGCGCGTGCGCGTGGACGGCGTGCTCTACGAGATCGACGCGCTGCCCACGCTCACGTTGCGGCAGAAGCACACGATCGAAGCCGTGGTGGATCGGTTCAAGGTGCGCGAGGACATCCGCCAGCGCCTCGCGGAGTCGTTCGAGACCGCATTGAAGCTGGGCGACGGCATGGCCATCGTGCAGAGCCTGGACGACGGGGACGCGGAGCCGCTGCTGTTCTCGTCCAAGTATTCCTGCCCGGTCTGCGACTACGCGCTGCCGGAACTGGAGCCGCGCCTGTTCTCGTTCAATTCGCCGGTGGGCGCCTGCCCCACCTGCGATGGCCTGGGCGTGGCGCAGTTCTTCGATCCCGCGCGCGTGGTCACGCACCCGGAGCTGTCGCTGGCCGCCGGCGCCGTGCGCGGTTGGGATCGCCGCAATGCGTACTACTTCCACATGATCCAGTCACTGGCGAAGCATTACGGCTTCAAGGTCGACACGCACTGGCAGGACCTGCCCGCCGACATCCAGGACTCCGTGCTCAACGGCAGTGGCAAGGAGGCCATCAATTTCAGCTACGTCGCCGACAACGGGCGACGCACGCAGCGCTCGCACAAGTTCGAGGGCATCCTGCCGAACCTGGAGCGCCGCTATCGCGAGACCGAGTCGGCGGCGGTCCGCGAGGAACTGGCGAAGTACATCAGCGAGCGGCCCTGCCCGGAATGCGGTGGCGCGCGCCTGAACCGCGCGGCGCGCAACGTGTTCGTGGGCGAGCATCCGATGCAGGACATCGTGCTGTTGCCGGTGGGCGAATCGATGCAGTTCTTCGCCGGGTTGCAGCTGCCGGGCTGGCGGGGCGAGATCGCCGCGAAGATCGTCAAGGAGATCGGCGAACGCCTGCGATTCCTGGTGGATGTCGGCCTCGATTACCTCACGCTGGAACGCAAGGCGGACACGCTGTCCGGGGGCGAGGCCCAGCGCATCCGCCTGGCCTCGCAGATCGGCGCAGGGCTGGTCGGCGTGATGTACGTGCTCGACGAACCGTCGATCGGCCTGCACCAGCGTGACAACGAACGCCTGCTCGGCACGCTGACGCGCCTGCGCGACCTCGGCAACACGGTGATCGTGGTGGAACACGACGAGGATGCGATCCGGCTGGCCGACCACGTGCTGGACATCGGCCCTGGCGCGGGCGTGCACGGCGGCGAAGTCGTCGGCGTGGGCAGCGTGGAGGACGTGATGGCCTCGCCGCGCTCGGTCACCGGCCAGTTCCTGTCCGGAAAGCGCCGGATCGAGATCCCGGCCAAACGCCATGCACCCAACCGCAAGCTGCTGCTCAAGCTCAAGGGCGCGCGCGGCAACAACCTCAAGGACGTGGACCTGGAAATCCCGGCCGGCCTGCTGACCTGCGTCACGGGCGTCTCGGGCTCCGGCAAGTCGACGCTGATCAACGACACGCTGTATGCGCTTGCTGCCAACGAGATCAATGGGGCTTCGCACAAGCCGGCGGCGCACAAGGAGGTCAAGGGCCTCGACCTGTTCGACAAGGTGGTCGACATCGACCAGTCGCCGATCGGGCGCACCCCGCGGTCCAATCCCGCCACGTACACGGGGTTGTTCACGCCGCTGCGCGAGCTGTTCGCACAGGTTCCGGAAGCGCGTGCACGCGGCTACGCGCCCGGCCGCTTCAGCTTCAACGTGCGTGGCGGCCGCTGCGAGGCCTGCCAGGGCGACGGCCTGATCAAGGTGGAGATGCACTTCCTGCCGGACGTGTACGTGCCCTGCGACGTCTGCCACGCCAAGCGCTACAACCGCGAGACGCTGGAGATCCTCTACAAGGGCCACAGCATCCACGACGTGCTGGAACTCACCGTGGAGGATGCGCTGAAACTGTTCGACGCGATCCCCTCCATCGCGCGCAAGCTGGAGACGCTGGTGGACGTGGGCCTGAGCTACATCAAGCTCGGCCAGTCGGCCACCACGCTCTCCGGCGGCGAGGCGCAGCGCGTGAAGCTGTCGAAGGAACTGTCGCGCCGCGACACCGGCCGCACCCTGTACATCCTCGACGAGCCCACCACCGGCCTGCATTTCCACGACATCGAGGCGCTGCTCGGCGTGCTGCACCGCCTGCGCGACGAAGGCAACACGGTGGTGGTGATCGAACACAACCTCGACGTGATCAAGACCGCGGACTGGGTGATCGACCTGGGGCCCGAGGGCGGCCATCGCGGTGGCGAGATCATCGCGCAGGGCACGCCGGAAGAGGTGGCGAAGCAGAAGCAGTCGCATACTGGACGCTTCCTCGCGCCCCTGCTCAAGAGGAAATGACCATGGCCGATCCCGCCGCCTTCTCGACCTCGCTCGACGTGCGCTGGCGCGACCTCGATGCGTTCAACCACGTCAACAACGCCACCTACCTCAGCTTCCTGGAAGAGGCGCGCATCCGCTGGTTCGCCCGGATCGGCGAGGAGTGGCTGACCTCCGAATACGCGCCGGTGCTGGCGCAGACCACGCTCAACTACAAGGTGCCGGTCCAGTATCCCGCCCGCGTGTCGGTGGAGCTGTTCACCGAACGCCTCGGCAATTCCAGCGTGACGGTGGGACACCGCATCGTGGGCGAGGATGGCACGTTGCACTGCGACGGCAACGTGGTCTGCGTGTGGATCGACCTGCGCAGCGGCAAGCCGCGCCCGTTGCCGGAAGGTGTCAGGCGCGCATCGGAAGCGCTGCTGCAGGCTTCCTGAGGGCAGGGATCACATCGCGGGGTTGCGCACTTCGAAGCCTGCAGTGAACGTGCGGCCGTCCTTCAACCTGAAGGTGAGCGGAAGCGACGTGCCCGCTTCAAGCGGCTTGCCCGCATCCATCAGCATGATGTGCGAGCCGCCCGGCTGCAGCACCGCGCTTGCACCGGGCGCAAGATGCAGCGTCGACAGCATGCGCATGCGATTCACGCCGTTGACCACGCTGGACTGGTGAAACATCGCGCTGCCGTGCACGGGGCTGGTGACGCCCGTGATGTCCACCGCAACCCTGCAATGATTCTCGATGCGTCCATAGGCGGACTGCATCGGCATGCCGCCAGGCACCAGCCGCACCCATGCATCCCTGACGACCGGCACGCAGGCCGCGGATTGGCGCGCAGCTGCGGGCGGCGGCGAGAGGGGTAGCGCGAACATCGCGGCAAGAAGGAGGGTATTCATGTGCCTATGATAAGGGCCCACACCTGACTGGCCGGCGCACGGCCGCCATGGAGGCACCGATGCTGGATCTTCGAGACGACGGCCCCATCCGCGAGATCCGCCTGGCGCGGGCCCCGGTGAATGCACTGGACCCGACGCTCTGCGCCGCACTGGTCGCGGCGATCGATGCCGCGGTTGCCGACAACTGCGCGGGCCTCGTGCTGTCCGGCGGCGAGAAGGTGTTTTCCGCGGGCCTGGATGTGCCGCATCTGGTCGGGTTGGGCGAAGATCGCGCCGCGCTGCGCGATGCATGGAAATCATTCTTCGCCGCCGCCCGTGCCCTGGCCGCCTGTCCAATCCCGGTGGCCGCGGCGATCACCGGCCACGCGCCCGCGGGGGGTTGCGTCCTGGCACTGTGCTGCGACCATCGCGTGATGGTCGAAGGCCCGTTCCAGATCGGTCTCAACGAGACCCAGGTTGGCCTGGCCGTACCGGAAGGGATCCAGCGCTTGC
>Ga0208126_1000049_pt1 | contig 11429 bp, 9 predicted proteins | sample SoimicmetaGmgHAA_FD_188334 | JGI IMG/M metagenome (GOLD analysis project Ga0208126, IMG submission 188334) | Soil and rhizosphere microbial communities from Laval, Canada - mgHAA (SPAdes) (version 2) | ecosystem: Environmental > Terrestrial > Deep subsurface > Rock core/Sediment | place: Laval... | reverse complement strand
GCAGTGGTCATCGTCAGTGAATTCGGGCGCACGGCCGCGGTGAACGGCACCGGTGGCACCGACCACGGCACCGGCGGGCTGGCCTTCGTCACGGGCGGCGCGGTGCGCGGTGGCCGTATCGGTGGGGATTGGCCGGGCTTGGCACCAGGCGACCTCAACGAGAATCGCGACCTGCGCACCACGACCGACATGCGCGCCTTGTTCAAGGGCCTGCTGCGCGACCACCTGGACCTGCAGGAAGGCGTGATTGACCGTGTGGTGTTCCCGGGCAGCGCTGCGGTCCGCGCGATGGACGGACTTGTGCACGCCTGAACCCTGCCATCGGTTGGCTTGCGGCGGCCCGGAGCCGTCCCCATAGTGGTTCCATCCACTACGGAGGAGCGGTTCCATGGACACCCTCGAAACCTCGCCGATCAGCCAGAACGAACGCCTGTGGGCCGCAGCCGCGCCTGCCGGCGCCCTGCTAGCCGCGTTCCTGACCCATTGGTTCGCCGGCGTGGCCGGCATGGGCGTGGCCATCGGCGTGTGGTTCCTGGTGCGCGATCGCCATCCGTTCGCGGCGGCGCATGCGAAGGAAGCGTTCAACTTCAACTTCAGCATGTTCCTCTACGCCTGCACGGCGATCCTCATCGGCGTCGTGCTGTTCGGCGCGACGGTGCTGACGCTCGGCATCGGTGCGCTGGTGACGTTGCCGGCAGCGTTGGTGCTGGGGATCGTGGTGGTGGCGCTGGCCCTCGCGTGGCTGGTGCTGTCGATCATCGCGGCGGTCAAGGCGTACGAAGGACAGGCGTACCGCTATCCGCTCACGATCCGCGTCCTGAAGTAAGCACCTCAGCGGTCGCGTTCGATCACATGGCGCGCGAGTGCGCGCAACGGGTCGGCGCGTTCCCCGAACCCAGCGAGGGCCGCCTGCATGGTGGCCGCGAGCGCATCCAGCCGCTGGCGCGAGGCGTCGATGCCGAGCAGGGCGGGGAAGGTCGCCTTGTCCTGCGCGGCATCCTTGCCTGCGGTCTTGCCGAGCGTGGCGCTTTCGCCCTCGATGTCGAGCAGGTCGTCGCGGATCTGGAACGCGAGACCGAGCGCCGTACCGAACGCATCCAGCGCAGCGCGCTGCGATGCATCCGCCCCCGACGCCAGCGCACCCAGCCGCACGCAGGCCTGCAGCAGCGCGCCGGTTTTCAACGCGTGCAACCGTTCCAGTTGAGCGAGTGACGTGGTGCTGGCATGGCCTGTGGCCTGCAGGTCGAGCATCTGTCCGCCGCACATGCCATTCGCGCCGGCCGCCTGGGCCAGTTCGCGCAGCATAGCCACCGTTGACGGGGGTGGGCTGGGCGACGTCGCCAGCACGTCGAACGCGAGCGCCTGCAATGCATCACCCGCAAGGATGGCCGTGGCTTCGTCATAGGCGATGTGCACGGTGGGCTGGCCACGACGCAGGCTGTCATCGTCCATGGCCGGCAGGTCGTCATGCACCAGTGAATACGCGTGCATGAGTTCAATGGCGGTGGCAGGCGCATCGGCCAGCGCGTCGTCGGCGTCCAGCGCATGCACCGTCGCGTGCACCAGCAAGGGACGCATGCGCTTGCCACCGGCGAGCACCGCGTGGCGCATCGCCGCTTGCAGGCGCGGGCTTGCGGTGGCACCCGCAAGGGCGGATTCGATCGTGCTTTCGCTGCGTTCGCGCCAGTGCGCCAGCAGCCCGATGGCGTCAGGCATCGTCACCGTCGCGCCCGGGCTCCGGGAACGGGCGGGCGCTGTCCGGGGCGTCGACATCACTCAGCAGGCGCACGCGCAGTTCCGCCTGTTCCAGCGCCGCCTGGCAGCTGCGGAACAGGCCGATGCCGCGTTCGTACGTGGCCAGGGATTCCTCGAGCGACAGGTTGCCCTGTTCCATGCGCTCGACCAGCGCTTCGAGTTCATCGAGCGAGGCTTCGAAATCGGCGACGGGCGAGCCGTCGGGGTTCGCGGGGGCGGGTTTGCGGGGCATGCCGTGCAGTGTCGCCGCACGCCGATGCGGGGTCAATCACGCCAGGTCGAGTCGTGCACGGCGGATTCGCAGCCAGTCGGCGAAGGCCCCGGACAGGATCCCGTCGCCGGCCGCAAGCAGGACCCCGTGGCTGTCGAACAGCAGGGGCATGCGCTCGCGCTCCCACGGCGGAACCGCGCGCTCCTGCAGCACGTGCTTGAGGAGATGCGAATGCGCGCGCCCGGGCAGCTGGATGCGCTCGCCACCCTGGCGCGCCCGTACGGTGACCGGAGTGTCGAAGCCCGCGGCCGGCGTCAGCCGCAGCTGCCGACCATCCGGCAGTGCGAGCGGGGTGTGTCCGTCCCATTCCAGTAGCAGGCCATCGGGCCATGCCGCGCGGTCATGCATCGCGTGCAGGCCATCGCGCCAGCGCACGATCGCGGCGCCATTCCATGCAAACCGCGCTTCGCTGTCGGCATTCGCTGGCAGCAGGTCGGACGCGATCCGGCGCACGCCCTCCGCCGGCAGTGGCGGCAAGCCAGCCCGTGCGACCCACTGGCGCAGCACGCCGCCACGCGTGGAATCGGGCAGCGTGGCGAGGCCAAGCGCATCCAGGCTCCCGTCGTCGCGCAGCAATGCATGCCGTGCGGAGGCATCCAGCGTCGCCAGGCGCGCGGCTGCCTGCGACTGCAGCGTGGCCACCGTCGCCAGCGCGGCATCGGCCTGCGGCCATCGCTTGCGCAGCATCGGCAGCACATGCAGGCGCAGGTAATTGCGATCGATCCCATCGTTCGCATTGGACGGATCCTCGATCCATTCCAGGCCGTGCGCCTGCGCGTAGTGCTCGAGGTCGACGCGCGCGGTGTCCAGGAGCGGGCGCCACAATCCGCCGGCACCGAACTCGCGCCACGGCCGCATCGCCGCCAGGCCATCCGGACCGGAGGCCCGCAACGCGCGCAGCAACACGGTCTCCGCCTGGTCGTCGCGATGGTGGGCGAACACGACCGCGTCGCCCCGTTGCATCAACGCCGCGATTGCCGCGTGGCGTGCATCGCGCGCCGCATGTTCGAGGCCGCGGCCGCCGTCGCGCGCCACGTCGACCCGCAGCACGTGCAGGGGCACGCCCAATAGAGCGCAAAACGCCGCGCAGTGCATGGCCCAGGCATCGGCATCCCTGTGCAGTCCGTGGTGGACGTGCACGGCCTCGACCTGCGTGCCGAATCGCGCACGCAACAGGTGCAGGAGCACGCTTGAATCCAGCCCGCCGCTCAGGCCGGCCAGGATCCGCCCGGTGGGGGCGCCGCCCGGCGGATCGATCAGTGCGAAGCCGTCAGGCGTTCTCGTAGGCACCGTAGCCGCGCAGGCGTTGGTAGCGCTGCTCCAGCAACGTATCGACCGGCAGTGCCTGGAGCGCGTCCAGTTCATTGAGCAGGATGGCCTTGAGCCGCTTGCCCATCTGCACCGGATTGCGGTGCGCACCGCCGATGGGCTCGCGCACGAGCTTGTCCACCAACCCCAATGCCTTCAGCTTGGGCGCGGTGATGGCCATCTGCTCGGCGGCATCCTTGGCTTTCGCCGCATCCTTCCACAGGATCGATGCGCAGCCTTCCGGCGAGATGACCGAGTAGGTGCCGTATTCGAGCATCAACGTGCGGTCGCCCACGCCGATCGCCAGCGCGCCACCGGAGCCGCCTTCTCCGATCACCGTGCAGATGATCGGCACGCGCAGGCCGGCCATTTCCATGAGGTTGCGGGCGATCGCCTCGGACTGGCCGCGCTCCTCCGCGCCGATGCCGGGGTAGGCGCCGGGCGTATCGATGAAGGTGAGGATCGGCAGCCGGAACCGCTCGGCCAGCTTCATCAGCCGGAGCGCCTTGCGATAGCCCTCCGGACGCGGCATGCCGAAGTTGCGGCGCACCTTGGTCTTGGTGTCGCGGCCCTTCTGGTGGCCGATCACCACCACGGGGCGGCCGTCGATGCGGGCCAGGCCACCCACGATCGCGGCATCATCCGCGTACGCGCGGTCACCGGCGAGTTCCTGGAACTCGTCGCACATCACCTTGACGTAATCCAGCGTGTAGGGACGCTGCGGATGGCGCGCCATCTGCGAGATCTGCCACGGCGCGAGGTCGCGGAAGATGTGCGCGGTGCGCTGCCGCAACTTGCCCTGCAGGGCGCGCACCTCGGTGTCGATGTTGACCGCCGGGCCCGCGCTGGCCTGGCGCAGTTCCTGGATCTTCGCTTCCAGATCGGCGATGGGTTGCTCGAAATCGAGGTAATTCGGATTCATTGGACCCCCGGTCAGGCGGCCAGTCTAGCCGATGGGCCCCGGCTGGCCGAGGCGTATGGTCAGTTCGCCCAGGGTTTGCTGAACGCGACCGCGACGCCGCGCACGCCCGGGTTCGCCTTCAACAGCGAGGCCAGATCCGCGCCCACCCGCACGCCCTGCGGGCCGTTCAGCTCGATGCTGCCGCGGGCACCGTCCCGGACCAGGTCGACGCGGATGGGCGTGCCGCCGGGGCGGTGTGCGTCGAGCGTGGACTGCAGCGCGGCCAACGCGCCGGGCTGGCGGGCATCCACGCGCACGGTGAGGCGTTGCGCCGCACGCGGACACAGCTGCTCGAAGTCCCAGCAGCGCCGCGCACGCAGGCTGAAGCCGCCACTGAACTCGTCCTCCCGCAGGCCGCCTTCGATCACCAGCACGCGGTCGCGGGTGAGCAGGGCCGAGAACTCCTGCAGCGCGTCGGAAAAGAACATGCATTCGATGCGGCCGCGGCCGTCTTCCAGCGTGACGAAGGCCTGCGACTCGCCACGCTTGCGCATCGCCACGACCTGGCCGGCGAGCACGACGGTTTTCTCGGGACGCCAGCCGCGTTTTTCTTCTTCCGTGCGGCTCGCCCACAGCGCGTCGAGGTCGCGCAACGTGCAGCCGACCAGCGCCTGCAACGCGTCGCGCACGGGATCGATGGGGTGGCCCGAGAGATAGATGCCGAGCGTCTCGCGCTCGCCATGCAGCTTCGTGGCCAGTGGCCAGTCGTCCACTTCCGGCAGGTCGATCTTCAGCGGCGGTGCGGCATCGCCTCCGCCGAACAGCGAGTTCTGGCCGCTCTCCTGCTCGCGCGCGTGCTGCTCGGTGGCCTTCATGGCCTCGGGCAGCTGGGCCAGCAGGCTGGGCCGGTTGCGCCCGAGCGCATCCATCGCGCCGGCGTGCACCAGCGCCTCAACCGCGCGCCGGTTGACCTTCGTCATGTCCACGCGCTGGCAGAAATCCAGCATGTCGGAGAACACGCCGCCGCGCAGGCACTCCGCGTTGATGGCTTCGCACGCGTTCTGGCCCACGCCCTTCACCGCGCCCAGGCCGTGGCGGATCGTGCGTGGATCGATGGCCTCGAACATGTAGCGGGATGCATTGACGTCCGGCGGCAACACCGTGAGCCCCAACGCGACGGCCTCGTCCAGGAAGCCCACCACCTTCTCGGTCTTGTCCATGTCCGAGGACAGCACTGCGGCCATGAACTCGGCCGGGTAGTGCGCCTTCAGCCATGCCGTCTGGTACGAGACCAGCGCATAGGCGGCGGCGTGCGACTTGTTGAAGCCGTAGCCGGCGAATTTTTCCAGCAGGTCGAAGATCGGGCCCGCCACGCGCGGTTCCAGGCCGTGCTGCGACTTCGCGCCCGACTCGAACTTGGCGCGTTCCTTCGCCATCTTCTCGACGTCTTTCTTGCCCATCGCGCGGCGCAGCAGGTCGGCGCCCCCCAGCGAATAACCGGCGAGGATCTGCGCGGTCTGCATCACCTGTTCCTGGTACACCACCACGCCGTAGGTCGGCGCCAGCACCGGCTCCAGCAGCGCGTGCGGGTACTTCACGTCGGCGCGGCCGTGCTTGCGCTCGATGAAGTCGGGGATCAGGTCCATCGGCCCCGGTCGGTACAGCGACACCAGTGCGATGAGGTCGTCGAAGCGGTCGGGCAGCGCGCGTTTCAGCAGTTCGCGCATGCCGCGTGATTCGAACTGGAACACCGCCACCGTATCGCCACGCGCGAAGACCTCGTAGGCCTTGGGGTCGTCGAGCGGGATCGCGGTGATGTCGACCGGCGCCTCGCCCGCAGCCTCGCGCCGCGCATTGATCGCCTTCACCGCCCAGTCGATGATGGTGAGCGTGCGCAGGCCGAGGAAGTCGAACTTCACCAGGCCCACGGCCTCGACATCGTCCTTGTCGAACTGCGTGACCGGGTTGCGGCCGAGCCCGGCACCGGCGTGTTCCGCGAACAGCGGGCAGAAATCCGAGAGCGGCGTGGGCGCGATCACCACGCCGCCGGCATGCTTGCCGGCGTTGCGCGGCAGGTCCTCGAGCTTGAGCGCGAGATCCAGCAGGTCGCGCACGTCGTCTTCGGCGGCATAGCGCGCGATCAGTTCGTCGCTGCGCCACGCATCGTCCTTGCGTCCCTTCTCGGTGCGGCCCAGCGCGTCTTCCAGCCCCACGCCCAGCGTCATGGGAATGAGCTTGGCGATGCCGTCCACGAAGCCATACGGGAAACCCATCACGCGGCCGCAGTCACGCACCACCGCCTTCGCGGCCATCGTGCCGTAGGTGATGATCTGGCTGACGCGATCACGGCCGTACTTCGCGGCCACGTAATCGATCACCTCGTCGCGGCGATCCATGCAGAAATCGATGTCGAAGTCCGGCATCGACACGCGTTCCGGGTTGAGGAAGCGCTCGAACAGCAGGTCGTACGGGATCGGATCGAGGTCGGTGATGCCGAGTGCCCACGCCACCAGCGAACCCGCGCCCGACCCGCGGCCCGGACCCACGGGAATGCCGTGGTCCTTCGCCCAGTTGATGAAGTCGGCCACGATGAGGAAGTAACCCGGGAATCCCATCGAGGTGATGACATCGAGCTCGCGGTCCAGGCGTTCGCGGTAGCTCTCGACGGTGTGGCCGTCGGCCAGCGGTTGCTTCGTCAGGCGGGCATCCAGGCCGGCGTGCGATTGCGAGCGGATCCAACTGTCGAGTGTTTCGTCCGACGGCACCGGAAAGGCGGGCAGGTAGTACGTGCCCAGCCGCAGTTCCAGGTTGCAGCTTTGCGCCAGTGCGAATGCGTTGTCGAACGCGTCGGGCACGTCGTGGAACAGCGTGGACATCTCCTCCGCCGATTTCAGCGACTGTTCGGGCGAATACACGCGCGGTCGCCGCGAGTCGTCGAGCACCCGGCTGCTCGCGATGCAGACGCGGGCTTCGTGTGCATCGAAATCCTCGCGGTCGAGGAAGCGCACGTCGTTGCCGGCCACCACCGGGGCGCCCAGCAGCGATGACAGGTCCAGCGCCATCGCGTTGAACGCTTCCTCCTGCACGCGGCTGGTGCGTGTGAGCGCGAGGTTGAAGCGGTCGCCGAACAGGCGTTGCAGGTCCCGTGCCGCGGCCTCGGCTGCATCGTCGTTGCGTGCCTGCACGGCGTGCCCGATCGCGGAACCGTGCCCCGCCAGCGAAAACAGGCCGGAGAGGTCTTCTTCGCCCAGCCACGCGGCATCGATGGCCACGCCTTCGGTGCGATGCCCCTCCAGCCACGCGCGCGTGAGCAGCCGCGACAGGGCGAGGTACCCGTCATGGTTGCGGCATAACACCGTCAACTGGGACAGGCGGCCCTCGGCATCGGCCACGGTGAGGTCGGCGCCGGCGATCGGCTTGATGCCCGCCGCTTCGGCCTTGCCGTAGAACTTCACCAGCGCGAACAGGTTGTTGCGGTCGGTGATCGCGGCTGCGGGCAGCCCGAGCTCGACCGTGCGCGCAACCAGGTCGCCCAGGCGGATCGTTGAATCGACGAGCGAGTACTCGCTGTGCAGCAGCAGGTGGGCGAAGCGAGCGCTCATGCGGTCCCGTAGGGGGTCATCCGGCCAGTGTGGAGGCCGGAGGGAGGACCGACAAGGCTTGACATGACCGGGGGCCACGAAGAGTGCGCCCAAACGCCAGCGGGCCGGAAAGCCGGCCCGTGGCGTTCAGTGAAAATGTGATGGAATCCACACATTTTACAGAGTAAAGAGTAAAGTTCGACCACCTCACCTGTGCGGGGTGTCAGTGGACCAGGAACAGCGCATCTCCGGCCGGGAGGTAGCTACCAAGGGAGGCCCAGCCCTGCTTCCTGCTGGCTGGCCCTGCATGGTCTTCCTGGCGGCGGCAGAAGGGCACGATGGCTTCGGCGGCTGCCACGGCCCGGGCGGGGGCGGCCAGGCGGGACAGGTCGATGCGGCGGTCGATCAGGGGGCGGTTGGCTTTGGCGACGACATGCTGCTCTGCGAGCGGCAGCGGCTGCGGGTTGGGAATGGCGTACATGAGTGTCTCTCCGGGGCTTGGGGGAAGGCGCGGACCCGGTGGTTGGGGCGCGTCGATAGAGTCCCTCCGGAAGGGGCCTGGGGTCATGACGGAAGCCTGCGCGTGTCGAAGGGGTTCCCTTCGGATTGCGATGGTTCACTGAGGGGGGCGTGATGGACACCGTCCCGGAAACGCATTCAGCGGATTTGCCGGTCGCGCGCTACCGCTTCGACGACGTGGTGGTGGACGCCGGCGCCCACACCCTGGAGCGCGCCGGGCAGCCGTTGGCGGTCGAGCCCAAGGTCTTCGAGACCCTTCTGGTGCTGCTGCGGGGCGCGGGCCAGCTGATTCCCCGGGACACCCTGCTGGATACCGTCTGGGGGCACCGGCACGTGACCCCGGGCGTGCTGACCCGCGCCATCGCCCAGTTGCGCGACGTGCTCGGGGATGACGCCCACCATCCGCGCTACATCCAGACCCAGCACGCGGTCGGATACCGATTCATCGGTGAGCTGGTGGAGGACCCCCCGATTCCGGCCGGCCCCGACCCACCCGCAGAAGCCGGCCGTACCCCGGTGGAGACCGTCCCGCCGGATCCGGGGACGGTGGCGTTGGCGCCTGAGGCAGCCCGGATGCTCGATGCACGGGCCGGGCCCGGCCCGCATCGCAGGCGCCTGGATCCACTGCGCAGCTGGCTGTGGCCCGGGCTGGCGCTGCTGGCGGTCGCCCTCGCGCTGGCACCCAGGATTGGCCATTGGGTGAACTCGTCGCCCACGGCTGCCACGGCCCCGGTTGCGGCGTCCATCGCGGTCCTGCCGTTCATCAGCGCCGACGCGGTCCCCGGCAACGATTACTTTGCCGAGGGCCTGGCCTCGGAGATGCTTGACGCACTGTCGGATGTGAAGGGCCTGACCGTGGCCGCACCGGTCAGCCCGCAGCTGGCGGATCACTACCGGCGCGACGTCAAGGCCTTGGGCCAGGTACTGGGGGTGGCCACGGTGCTGGATGCGACCGTGCAACACGAAGGCGACCGGGTGCGCATCAATGCGCGCCTCTCCGACACGCATACCGGCTACACCGTGTGGAGCCACAGCTACGACCACGATACGGCACGCATCTTCGACACCCAGAGCGCGATCGCCAGCGAGGTCGCCACCGCGCTGGTGGGCGTACTGCCCACCCCGACCAGCACTGGCCTGCGCAAGCGCCTTGCACCGACGCGCAGCGTGGCGGCATTCGACGCGTACCTGCGCGGCCTGAAGTTGCTCATGCCGGATGCCAAGGCGGCGGACGGCACCACGGCCGATGCCGCGTTCCTGCGGGCGCTGTCGGAGGATCCGGATTTCGCGCGGGCCCAGGCGGGACTCTGCCGCGCCGAAGTGTCCGGCTTCGTGAACCGCAAGGATGCGTCCGCGTTCGATCGTGCACAGGCGGCCTGCGCCCGGGCCAGTGCCATGGATCCCTCGATGAGCGAGGTGAACCTGGCCCTGGGTGAGCTCTTCGATGCAAAGGGTGAGCCAGGCAAGGCCGTTGACTACTACACGCGCGCCTCCAGCGATCCACCGCGGCGCGTGGCGGCGTACGTGGGCATCGCCACCGTATTGTCCCAACAGGGCAAGGCGGCGCAAGCGCTCGAGTATTACAACCGCGCGCTGGCCCTCGATCCGCGTAACGGGCACATCCATGCGCACATCGCCTACCAGCATTACCTCGCGGGAGACCTGGCGGGAGCGATCGCCTCATACCGCAAGGCGGTCGAGCTGCGACCGGATGACGCGTTGCTGTGGGGCTATCTCGGGGGCGTGTACATCGCGGACGGCAAGTTCGACGAGGGCGAAAACGCACTCAGACGCTCCATCGACATCGAACCCACCTACGCGGCGCTGACCAACCTGGGTGAACTCAAATTCGGCTCGGGCCGCTACGCCGATGCCGTCGACCTGCAACGGCGCGCGCTGAAGCTGGATTCCACCGACCAGGTGGTCTGGGGCAACCTCGGTCAATCCCTGCTTGCGACGGGAGACGCGGCGGGCGCGACGCGGGCGTTCCGGGAGGCCGCCATGCGCGCCCAACGCTATGTCGATGTCCGCGCGGATGATGCCACTACGCTGGCGGCGCTCGCGTTCTATCGCGCCTGCCTGGGCGATGCGCAGTCCGCACGTCAATTGGTGACGCGATCCGAAGCGCTCGGACGCGAAGCGGGCGAGGTCGCGCTGTACAACGCCCAGACCTTTGCGCGTCTTGGCGATCCGGAGCAGGCACGCAAGCGCATCGCGATCGCGCGGGAGGCGGGTGTCGCCGCCTATCGCATCGACCGCAATCCGATCCTCCGCGACATCGCGAAGGGCGGCCAGGCAGCCGTTACCACCCAGTAACCTGAAAGGAGGACGTCATGAGCGAGCCGTTCCAGAAATCGGTAGTGATGAGATTGGCCGGCGGTACCGAGATCCTGTGCAACGTGCAGCTGGCCTCGGTGCCGAAGGTCGGACCCGGCGGGCCCCCGCACGGGCCATGGCTGGTCCGGCCCGTCGATGGGGGAATCCTCACGATCGACGTGGAGTTCCGCGAAGCGAAGGGCGATCCAACGCGGTCCGACCACGCCCACGCCGCACCGGGCAAGCTCGCCCACGCCGGAACCGAAGTCGACCCGCAAGAGCAGGAGATGGTCGTGGTTCCGCTCCAGAATCAGGAGGGCGTGTTCTGCAGGTTCTCCGTGGCATCAACGGTCGTGGTTGGCCCTGGCCCGCGCCCGAAGGGACCGGTTGCACTCGTCCATTGCATTGATGGCGAACGGTTCCTCGTCATCGAGACCCGGATCGGACCGACGGCGACGGCCAACATCAAGGCGGGGCCGGGCGCGCCACCGTGAGTCTGGTCGCGCGCTAGAACAACGCGGCCTGCAGCCCCAGTGCGTCGCGCACCGGTGCGAAACTGCGCCGGTGCTGCGGGCAGGGGCCATGCGCACGCAGCGCAGCAAGGTGCTGGGGGCAGCCATAGCCCTTGTGCCCGTCGAACCCGTACTGCGGCCATGTGGCATGCATCTCGACCATCAGCCGGTCGCGGGTGACCTTGGCCAGGATCGACGCCGCCATGATCGAGCGGCAGCGTGCGTCGCCGCCGATCCATGCTTCGGCCGGGCATGGGAGGTCGCGC
>Ga0208126_1000048_pt1 | contig 11512 bp, 12 predicted proteins | sample SoimicmetaGmgHAA_FD_188334 | JGI IMG/M metagenome (GOLD analysis project Ga0208126, IMG submission 188334) | Soil and rhizosphere microbial communities from Laval, Canada - mgHAA (SPAdes) (version 2) | ecosystem: Environmental > Terrestrial > Deep subsurface > Rock core/Sediment | place: Laval... | reverse complement strand
TTCGTCTGTGTCGAAAATTCGAACCGCAGCCAGATGGCGGAAGCCTTCGCGCGCATGCACGGCGGCGACGCGGTGGAGGCGCTCAGCGCGGGCTCTCGGCCGTCCGGCGTGATCAACCCGAAGGCCATCCGCTTCATGGCCGAGCGCGGCTACGACCTGGCTGCGCATGCATCGAAGTCACTGGATGACGTGACCGGAGCGTTCGATGCCGTGGTGACGATGGGCTGTGGCGATGCCTGCCCCTGGGTGCCGGCGAAACGGCGCGAGGACTGGGCGTTGTCCGATCCGCGCGACATGGACGACGACGGTTACCGCGCCGTGCGCGACGACATCGAAGCGCGCGTGCTCACCCTGCTGGCGACGCTCTGAGATGCTGGCGCGCCGCTTGTTCGCCGAAGGCCTGGGCACGGGCGTACTGCTCGCCACGGTGGTGGGCTCGGGCATCATGGGCACCAACTTGTCGGCCGGCAACGACGGACTCGCACTGCTGGCGAACGCCATGGCGACCGCCGCGATCCTGTACGTGCTGATCACCGTGCTTGGACCCATCTCCGGCGCGCATTTCAATCCGGCCGTCACCCTCGCGATGCGCCTGCGCGGTGAGCTTCAATCGGTGGATGCGATCGGTTACGTCGCGGTGCAGGTCGCCGGCGCGATCGGCGGCGTGCTGCTCGCACATGCGATGTTCAACCAACCATTGCTGCAGCCCGGGATCCACGTGCGCACTGGCGCCGCGCAATGGCTGAGCGAAGGCGTGGCCACCGCTGGCCTGCTGCTCACGATCCTGCTGGGGCAACGCGCGCGGCCCGCGGCGATCCCGGCGCTCGTGGCGAGTTACATCTTCGCGGCGTACTGGTTCACGGCAAGCACGTCGTTCGCCAACCCCGCGGTCACGCTGGCGCGTGCGCTCACGCGGACGTTCGCAGGCATCCGCCCGGCGGACGTGGCCGGGTTCGTGCTGGCACAGCTTGCCGGCGCAGGCGTGGCGGTGGTGGTCACTCGGTTCGCCAGTCCCCGCCCGGCATGATCCGGCGCATGAACCGGTCGAACATCGGCACGGTGAACGCGGTGTCGCCATGGCTGGGGCTCCACACCATGCCCTTGCCGATCAGCTGGCTGCGCGTGGGTGCGAGCGCCGTCACCTTGCGGTCAAGCAATGCCGCGATGTCACCGGATCGGTGGGGGCCGGCGCCCAGTTCCGCCATCGCGCGGAGGTAACGCTTCTCAGACGGCGTGAGCCGGTCGAAGCGCACGCGGAAGAAACTTTCGTCGAGCGCGGCGGTGGCGGTGACCGAAGCCACGTCCACGTCCGCACGCGTGATCGGCGAGGCGGTCGCCACGTCCCATGCGTGCTTGCCCCATTCCTGCAGGAAGTACGGATAGCCCTCGGTGGCCGCGAGGATGCGGTCGATGGCGAGCGGCTCGAACGCCACTCCCTGCTGCGCAGCGGGCACTTCCAGCGCGTCGCGCGCCGCGGCGGGATCCAGCGGGCCAACGAACGGAAAATCGAACAGGCGTTCCGCGTAGGATTTCGCGCGCCCCATCTGGCCCGGCAGTTGCGGAAGTCCCGCGCCCACCAGCATCACCGGCACCTGCTGCTGTGCGCAGCGATGCAGCGCCGTGACGAGCGACGCGAGCTGGTCCTCTTCCACGTACTGCAGTTCGTCGATGAACAGCACGAGCGCCGTGCCCCCCGCCTGCGCGGCGCGACCCGCCGCTTCAAGCAATGCCTGCAGGTCGTGCTCGAGGTCGCCGTTGTCGGCAAGGCCGGGCTCCGGTTCCAGGTCGATGCCGACTTCGATGTCGGCGTATTTCACCTTGAGCGCCTTCGCGAAGCCCGCGAGCGCACGCAGCGCACGCCGGCCGAGGTCGCGCGCCTGGTCGGTGCGCGACAGCCGCAGCAGTGCCTGCCGCAGTTGTGGCGCGAGGATTGCTGGCAGGGAGCGGCCCTCCGGCGCCTCGATGCGCAGCGTGTGCAGTCCGGCGGCTTCGGCGTTGTCGCGCATGCGGTCGAGCAGCACGGTCTTGCCCACCCCGCGCAGGCCGATCATCAACACGCTCTTGGCATGGCGCCCGGCGCGCACGCGCTGGCTGGCGATGTCGACCGCGCGCAGCAGGGCATCGCGTCCCGCCAGTTCAGGTGGCGGCGTCCCGGCGCCCGGGGCATAGGGATTGGCGACCGGATCCATGGCTTATTCCTGACTTATCGAAGTTATCAACTTACGCTAATTTCAATAACTTCGCTGCAATTGCCAGATCAGCGCAGCCTATTGACAAGAACCAATGACATGATGTTAGATATATTTGACATCATGGAAACCGAGGCAAACATGTCGTACCGCGAAAAAGTCGCCTGGCTGTCGCTGCTGGCCATCGGCCTGACCTACGGCCCGTATTTCACGCTCGTGATGATGCACCCCGCGCACGCGGTTCCGGACTTCAACCAGCTGGCGATGTTCGCCAAGACCGCGCTGTCCCAGATGGTCCTGCTGGCCCTGGGGCACTGGTGGTTGCGCTGGCGCAACCCGGAGGACGCCAGGATGGCGCTGGACGAACGCGACCGTGCGATCGCCCATCGCGCCACCACCATCGCCTACTACGTGCTGATCGCCGGGATGATCTGGGTGGCGGTGGTGATGCCGTTCTACGCTTCTGGCTGGTTGCTGGTGAATTCCGGACTGCTGATGATCGTGCTGGCGGAAATCGTCAGCTACGGCATGCGGGTGGTCGGTTACCACCGGACCCTCTGATGGACGGGCCGCTCACCAACGCGATCCGCACGCTGCGCTTCCACCAGGGCGAGATGACGCAGGCGGAGCTGGGCCAGCGCATCGGCGTGACGCGGCAGACCATCGCCGCGATCGAAGCCGGCAAGTATTCGCCCTCGCTGGAAGCCGCGTTCCGCATCGCCGAAGTCTTCGGCGTGCCACTGGAAGAAGTATTCCAGTGGCGCCGCGGCGATTGAGCCTTCAGAGGATGTAGCGGCTCAGGTCGGGATCCTTCACCAGCCCGTCAAGGTGCGCATCCACGTAGGCGCGATCGATGGCGACGGTGCCGCCCGCGTCCGGCGCGTCGAAGCTCAACGCATCGAGCAGGCGCTCCATCACCGTGTGCAGCCGGCGCGCACCGATGTTTTCCTGGCGATCGTTCACGGTGGCCGCGATCTCCGCCAGCCGCTCCACCGCATCCGGCGCGAACGACAGCGTCACGCCCTCGGTGGCGAGCAGCTGCACGTACTGCGTGGTCAGCGCGGCCTTCGGCTCGGTCAGGATGCGCACGAAGTCATCCTTGCCGAGCGCGGAGAGTTCCACGCGGATCGGGAAGCGGCCCTGCATCTCGGGGATCAGGTCACTGGGCTTGGCCAGGTGGAACGCGCCGCTGGCGATGAACAGGATGTGGTCGGTCCTCACCGGGCCGTACTTGGTGCTGACCGTGCTGCCTTCCACCAGCGGCAGCAGGTCGCGCTGCACGCCCTCGCGGCTCACGTCCGCGCCCTGGCCTTCGCTGCGCTTGGCCACCTTGTCGATCTCGTCGATGAAGACGATGCCGTGCTGCTCGCAGGCCTCGATCGCCGCCTCGCGCACTTCGTCCTCGTTGACCAGCTTGCCGGCCTCCTCGTCCTGCAGCAGCGTGCGCGCGGCCTTGACGGTCAACGTGCGCGCATGGGTCTTGCTGCCGGCGAGCTGCGAGAACATCGACCGCAACTGCTGGCCCATTTCCTCCATGCCGGGCGGCGCCATGATGTCCACGCCGACGTTGACCGCGGTTTCGACTTCGATCTCGCGCGCATCCAGCTCACCGGCACGCAACTGCTGGCGCAGCTTGCGTCGCGTGTCGGGCTCGACCGCAGACGCCTCGTTGCGCGCGGCTTCCGGGTTGAACCCGAATGCCGTCGGCGCCTCGCGCTTCGGCAGCAGCGCGTCGAGGATGCGATCCTCCGCGCGCTCCTCCGCCTGCGTGCGCACGCGGGTCTTGGCCTGTTCGCGGTACAGCTTGACCGCGGTGTCGGCGAGGTCGCGGATGATCTGCTCGACGTCCTTGCCCACGTAGCCAACCTCGGTGAAGCGCGTGGCTTCCACCTTCACGAACGGCGCGTTCGCCAGCGTGGCCAGGCGGCGGGCGATCTCGGTCTTGCCGACACCGGTCGGCCCGATCATCAGGATGTTCTTCGGCATCACCTCGTTGCGCAGCTCGGGTTCCAGCTGCGCACGCCGCCAGCGGTTGCGCAGCGCGATGGCGACCGCGCGCTTGGCCTGCTGCTGGCCGACGATATGGCGGTCGAGTTCCTGCACGATCTCGCGCGGGGTCATGGCGGTGGAATTGGTCATCAGAGTTGCTCCACCGTGACATTGCGGTTGGTGTAGATGCAGATGTCGCCGGCGATGTTCAGCGCCTCCGTGGCGATGGTCCGCGCATCGAGCTCCGTGTGTGCCATCAGCGCACGCGCGGCCGACAGCGCATAGGAGCCACCGGAGCCGATGGCGACCAGGCCATCCTCGGGTTCGATCAGGTCACCGGTGCCGCTGATGATCAGCGAGGTTTCGCGATCGGCGACGACGAGCAGGGCCTCGAGCTTGCCGAAGCGACGCTCCGTGCGCCATTCCTTGGCGAACTCAACGGCCGCGCGCTGCAACTGGCCGTGCTTCTGGAGCTTCGCCTCGAACAGCTCGAACAGCGTGAACGCATCGGCGGCGGCGCCCGCGAACCCCGCCAGCACCTGGCCCTGTTCGCCAAGCCGGCGCACCTTGCGCGCGTTCGACTTCATCACCGTGTTGCCGAGGGTGACCTGGCCATCACCCGCAACGACCACCTGTCCCGCACGGCGTACGGAGACGATGGTGGTGGCGTGGAACACATCGGGGTTGCGACTGGGATCCATGGGACCTCCGGGGGCTGAACCCCTGACGTGGGGTCGGCCACCGGCCCGCGCAAGTCCCGCGTCAGTCGATGTTCTGCGCGATCCGCCAGAGCACCCCGCCCGGATCGGTCAGCGTGAAGTCGCGCATGCGCCACGGGCGGTCTTCGGGATCGCCGAGACGCACGCCGAACCGCTCCACCACGCCGGATGCCACCACGTGCCGGTGCCACGCGCCGACGTCCTCCACCTGCAGGTGCATCATGAAGTTGTCGGCAAACCCCGCGGCCTCGAACGCCTGCAGCAGGAAGCTGCTGTTGCCGTGGTGTACGTAGGCGAGATCCTCCGAGGACCACGGCACCGCGAACCCGAGCGCCGTGTAGAACGCCAGCGAACGTGGCAGGTCACGCGCGGGCACGAAGGCCTTGATCTCGATGGTCGCAAGGTTCACGGCTTCACTCCCGGCTCCTGTTCAAGTTGCGTCCCCGCCGCCGGTCCTGCGCTTGGCGCGCGGGTGCGCGCCGTCGTAGACCTTGGCGAGGTGCTGGAAATCGAGATGCGTGTAGATCTGGGTGGTGGCGATGTCCGCGTGTCCCAGAAGATCCTGCACGGCGCGCAGGTCGCCGGAGGATTCCAGCACGTGGCTGGCGAAGCTGTGCCGCAGCAGGTGCGGGTGCACGCGCTTGAACACGCCCTGCCGCTGCGCGAGCTGGCGCAGGCGCAGCTGCACCGCGCGGGGGGTGATGGGCTTGCCGCCCCGGCCGGGAAAGACCGGCGCATCGTCGGTAGCGGCCGTGTCCCCGCGCCACGCGTGCAATGCCTTGCAGGCGTGCGAGCCCACCGGCACCGTGCGCTGCTTGCCGCCCTTGCCATCCACGGTGACCAGGCCAGCATCGAGCGTCAGCGCGCGCCAGCGCAATCCACACAACTCGGACACGCGCAGGCCGGAGGAATACAGCAGCTCGAGCATGGCCCGATCACGCAGGCCCAGCGGCGCCGTGTCATCCACGGTCACCAGCTGCACCGCTTCATCGACATCCAGCACCTGGGGCAGGTTGCGTGGCGCCTTCGGGCCACGCACCACGGCTGCCGGATTGACTGCGATCTCGCCATGCTTCAGCAACCAGCGGAAGTAACTGCGGCACGCGGACAACCGGCGTTGCAGGCTCTTTGGCGACAGGCCGCGGCGATGCTCCGCCGCCGACCACGCGCGGATGGCATTCGCATCGAGCGCGGCGACGTCGGGCGCGCCTTGCGACTCCGCCCACGCCGTCAATGCAGCGAGGTCACGGCGATAGGCATCGATCGTGTGCGTGGACATCGCGCGCTCCACCGCGAGGTACGCGATGAAGTCGTCGATGCCGCGCGCCATCGCCAGGCTCAGTCGAAGCGGCGCAGCGCGACCGCGAACGCGTCCGCCATCATCTTGACGAACAGCGTGCCCATGCCGGGATAGAACCGGTTGGGATCCAGGCTGCCCACGGCCACCATGCCCTCGCCGGGTACCGGCAGCAGCACGCTGGACTGCACGTCGTCCGCGCGGGCGCCGTAGAGCAGCGCCTGCTTGTCGGCGTTGAGGCGGCCGGACAGCGGCTCGCCATCGGCCAGGCAATCGCGGAACGGCGCAAGCCGGGCGTCGTCCTGCCGGAGCACCTGCAGCCAGTCGGCGTCGTCGAGGCCGGGCACGTCGCGGAACAGCACCACCCGCACCATGTCGCCCTGGAAATCCTCCGACAGCGAAGCCGCCAACGCACGCACGGTGTCGCCGAGGCTGGACTGCTTCATCAGCGCCAGTGCCAGCTGGTGCGTGCGTACCGCGAGCCGCTCATTGTCCTGCGCGGTCACCGACAGGTCGTGCAGGCGCCGGTTGAGTTCGCGGTTCTTGTCGCGCAGCACTTCAAGCTGGTAGCTGGCCAGCGAGGCCGTCGGGCCGTCGTCGCGCGGCACCACGAGGGTGAGCGACAGGTCCGGGAACTGCCGCAGGAAGCCGGGATGCCGGCGCAGCCATGCGGCCACTTCGTGCGCGCCGAGCGTCTCGTCCTGTTCGATCATGATGTGTGTTCCCCTTGGATGGCGGTCGGCGTGGAGGCCGGATCGAGCGTACCTTCGAAGACGAAGGCCGTGGGCCCCGCCATTGTGACCGGCGATCGATCGTCCGGCCAGGCGATGCGCAGGGTGCCGCCAGGCAACTCCACCGCCGCATCGCGCGCGATGCGTCCGCGTCGCATCAGCACGGCCGCGGCGGCACACGCGCCGCTACCGCAGGCGAGGGTCTCGCCGGCCCCCCGCTCATGCACGCGCAGGCGGATGCGGTCGGGCGCGATGACCTGCGCGAAGCCGACGTTCACCGAATCCGGGAACAGCGGGCTGCGCTGCAGCGCGGGTCCAAGGCTGGCCACGGGCGCGGCGGCCACGTCGTCGACCTCGATCACGGCGTGCGGATTGCCCATCGACACCGCGCCAAAGCGCACGGGCGTGCCGCCGGCCTCCGCGGAATAGGTATCGCGTGGTGCATCCACGCGCAGCGGAATGGCTGCCGGATCGAATGCCGGCACGCCCATCGCCACGCGCCACTGGCCACCTTCCAGCCGCTCCACCGCATGCGTGCCGGAGGGGCTGTCGAGCTGGAAGCGTGCGCCAAGCGATGCATCGTCGCGGGCCAACCAGGCGGCGACGCAGCGCGCGCCGTTGCCGCACTGGCGGGCCGCGCTGCCATCCGAGTTCCAGATGCCGTAGCTGGCCGTCGCCCCAGGGGACCGCGGCGGTTCGATGGTCAGGATCTGGTCGCAGCCGACGCCACGGTGGCGATCCCCCAGCACGCGGCACAGCGCTGGCGTGGGTGCCGGCGTGCCAGCGCGCAGGTCAACGATGACGAAGTCATTGCCTGCGCCGTGCATCTTGCTGAAGCGCATGGCGGCGGCCTCAGTGCGGCGGGTTGGCCGTGTCCTTGACCGCGGGCGGCTGGTCGGACGGCGCGGGCATGTCCTGCGCATCCACCGGCGGCGGCGCGGCGGGTGCTTCCACCGGCACGGATTTCTGCGGCATCACCAGCGGGCCCTTGTTGCCGCAGGCGGACAGCGCGAGCGCACAGGCGCAGGCGGCGAGCAGGAGCAGGGTCGTCTTCATGGGGGCATGGTAGCCGCTGCCGTGCCGGCCCGCAGCCTCGCGGGCGGCACGTGTTCAGCCGACGGCCCCGAGCTGGTCGAGCATGAATGCATACATCTCCGCCGTCTCGCGGTAACGCCGGAACCGCCCGGACTTGCCGCCGTGGCCGGCATCCATGTTGGTGCGCATCACCAGCGGCATTCCGGAGGTGTCCAGCGTGCGCAGCTTCGCCACGTATTTCGCCGGCTCCCAGTACTGCACCTGCGAATCCCACAGCCCCGTCCCGACATACATCGCCGGGTAGGCCTGCGCGCGCAGGTTGTCGTAGGGCGAATACGCCAGCATCCAGTCGTAGGCGTCGCGCTCACCGGGATTGCCCCACTCGTCGTATTCGTTGGTGGTGAGCGGAATGGTCGGATCGAGCATCGTGGTCACGACATCGACGAACGGCACCTGCGACACGATCACGCGGTAGTCCCGTGGCGCCATGTTGGCGATCGCGCCCATCAGCAGGCCGCCGGCGCTGCCGCCCATCGCGGCCACGCGGTCCTTCGCGGCGTACCCGTTGGCCACCAGCCAGCGGGTGGCATCGATGAAATCGGTGAACGTGTTCTGCTTGTGCTGCATGCGCCCGGATTCGTACCAGGCGCGGCCCATCTCCTGGCCGCCGCGGATGTGCGCGATCGCATAGACCACGCCACGGTCGAGCAGGCTCACCAGGCTGGCGTTGAACGCCGGGTCCATCGACGCGCCGTAGCTGCCGTAACCGTATTGCAGCAGCGGCGCGGTGCCGTCACGCGGCACGTCGCGGCGATGCACGATGGAGACCGGTACCTGCGTGCCATCGCGCGCGGGCACCCACGCCCGCTCCGTCACGTAGCGGGTGGCATCGAAGCCGCCCAGCACCGGCTGCTGTTTCAGCAGGCGACGTTCGCCGCTGCGCACGTTGGTCTCGTAGACGATCGTCGGCGTGGTGAGCGAGGTGTAGCCATAGCGCAGCCAGTCCGTTCCGGGCTCCGGGTTGTCGTCCAGCCACATCGAATAGGCCGGCTCGTCCACCTGCACGAACGCCTGCGTGCCATCGGCATGCAGCAGGCGGATGCGCTCCAGTCCACCGGAACGCTCGCCCACGGCGGTGAAGCCATCGAAGAGCTCGAAGTCCTCGATGTGCACCGCGGGATCATGGGCGATCCAGTCGACCCACTCCGCGCGCGAGGTGGACCCATCCGCGGCGGTGACCAGCTTGAAATCCTTCGCCGGCACGCCGTCCGCGCCGGGCGCATTGGTGCGGATGACCCAGCGCCCGTCGAAATGGTCGGCCTCGTATTCCACGTCGCGCTCGCGCGGCGCGAGCACGCTGAAGATGCGTGGATCGGCGGCCGGCGCATGACGCGTCTCGCTCGACACCGTGCTCGACAGGTCGATGGTCAGGTAGCAGTCGTCGCGGCTGCGCCCGATGCTGATGTAGAAGCTGTCGTCGGCTTCCTCGTGCAGCACCGGGTCGGTCGCCGGATCCGTGCCCAGCCGGTGGGACCGGACCCGCGTGGAGAGCAGGGTTTCGGGGTCGTTCTCGATGTAGAGCAGCGTCTGGTTGTCCGCCGCCCAAACCACGTCCGACGACAGGCCGTGGATGGCTTCCGCGAAATCCATGCCGGTGCCGAGGTCGCGCATGCGCAACGTGTACTGGCGGCGGCCGGTGGTGTCCTCGGTCCAGGCGAGCAGGCGGTTGTCGGGCGAGACGTCGTATTCACCGATGCTGAAGTAGTCGCGGCCTTCCGCCATCGCGTTTTCGTCGAGCAGGATTTCCTCGCCGTCGAACTGGCCCGCGGCATTGGCGGCGAGGATCGACAGGGCATCGACGCCAGGACCGTCCTTGCGCCGGGCTTGGATGGCGTAATCGCGGCCGGTTTCGTAGCGTCCGTAATACCACCAGCCGCGCTCGCGGGTCGGCACGCTGCTGTCGTCCTGCTTGATGCGGCCGACGATCTCCGCGTACAGCGTTTCCTTCAGCGGCGCGAGCGGCGCCAGCACCGCGTCGGCGTACGCGTTTTCCGCGTCGAGGTAGCCGATCACGTCCGGATCGGTGCGCTCGTCGTCACGCAGCCAGTAGTAGGGATCTTCCCGCGTGGCGCCGAACGGCGCGGTGACCACGTGCGGGCGACGGGGTGCGACGGGCGGGTTCATTTGGCCAGCGTGTTCCACAGGAAGGTGTAGTTGAGCGCCCAGGTGCGCGCGGTCTGCGCATTGGTGGAACCGGCCCCATGGCCGCCTTCGATGTTCTCGAAGTAGCGCACGTCCTTGCCGGCGGCGAGCATCTTCGCCGCCATCTTGCGGGCGTGGCCCGGATGCACGCGGTCATCGCGCGTGGTGGTCCAGATGAAGGTGGGTGGATAGGTCTTCGCCGGATCGAACAACTGGTACGGCGAGAAGGTCCTGATGTAATCCCAGTCGGCGGTGTCCGGATCGCCGTACTCCGCCATCCACGAGGCACCTGCCAGCATGTGGCTGTAACGCTTCATGTCCAGCAGCGGCACCTGGATCACGATGGCGCCGAACAGCTGCGGATACTGCGTGAGCATGTTGCCGGCGAGCAGGCCGCCGTTGCTGCCGCCCATCGCGGCAAGGTGCCTTGGCGAGGTGATCTTCCGCGTGATGAGGTCCTGCGCGACCGCGGCGAAATCCTCGTAGGCCTTGTGCCGGTTCGCCTTGAGCGCTGCGTTGTGCCAGCGCGGCCCGTACTCGCCGCCCCCGCGGATGTTGGCGACCACGTAGACGCCGCCCCGCTCCAGCCAGGACTTGCCCACGATCGCCGAATAACCGGGCGTCAGGGAGATCTCGAATCCGCCGTAGCCGTACAACACGGTGGGATTGCCGCCGTCCAACGGCATGTCCTTGCGATGCACGATGAAGTACGGCACGCGGGTGCCGTCCTTCGAGGTCGCGAAATGCTGTTCCGCGACATCGCGAGAGGCATCGAAGAACGCCGGCATCGTCTTCAGCACCTCGGGCGCCTGGCCGATCTCCGCGAGTGACAGCGTGGTGGGCGTCAGGTAATCACTCACCGTCATCCACACAGCATCCGATTCATCGGCATCGACCGCGGACACGCTGACCGTGCCGAGCGCGGGCGCACCGGCGAACGGCGCCTCATCCCAACCCCCGTCGGCGCGCGGCGTGCGCACCACCAGCCGGCTCTTGACGTCGTCCAGCAGCGTCAGCACCGCGTGGTGCTGCGTCCATGTCACACCTTCCAGCGACGTGGTCGCGGTCGGGACGAACAGCGCGGTGAGCTTGCGCTTGCCTGCCATCCAGTCGTCGAACTTCGCGACCAGCAACGACCCCGCCTTCCACGTGTCGCCGCCGACCGTCCAGTCCTCGCGCGGCTGGAAGGTGACCCACTGGTGGAAGACGTCCTTCTCCACCGAGTTGGGCGCCTCGACCTGGGCGAGTGAGCCGTCGGCGTGGCGCAGGTACAGCTCGTTGTTGTAGAACGCCACCGTGCGGCGCACGAAATCGCGCTCGTAGCCCGGCGCATCGTCATGGAACGCGACC
>Ga0208126_1000047_pt1 | contig 11772 bp, 10 predicted proteins | sample SoimicmetaGmgHAA_FD_188334 | JGI IMG/M metagenome (GOLD analysis project Ga0208126, IMG submission 188334) | Soil and rhizosphere microbial communities from Laval, Canada - mgHAA (SPAdes) (version 2) | ecosystem: Environmental > Terrestrial > Deep subsurface > Rock core/Sediment | place: Laval... | reverse complement strand
GACTCGAGCATCATGGGTCGTCCGAACGACGCGCTCCTGTATTTCCCGATCGCGAGTCCGCCTCCGAAGAACCTCCCTGATCCCCATCGGTACCGCGCGCAGGATGCGGCGGAATGGATCATCCAGCACGTGAAGGACCACCGGGTGGTGATGCTCAACGAGGTGCACCACCTTTCGCAGACCCGCCTGCTGACGTTGTCGTTGCTCAAACCGCTGCACGACGCCGGATTCCGTTACCTCGCCCTGGAGACGCTCACCAACAACGGTACGAATCCGGTGCCGAACGGGTACCCGGAAGAAAAAACCGGCGAATACACCCGCGACCCCTTGCTGGGGGACCTGGTCCGCGAAGCGCTTCGCCTCGGATTCGAACTCGTCCCCTATGAGGCTTCGCCGGCCGACATCGGGAACGCGGTGAGCCGCGAGTCGGCCCAGGCCCGGAACCTGACCGCGTTCCTCAAGTCGCACCCGGACGCCAGGCTCGTGGTCCATGCCGGGTACGCGCATATCGCCAAGACCACGGCGGTGAAGATTTCGGGCGCCCGCACGATGGCCACCGCCCTGTCCGAAGCCACGCATGCACGCATCCTTTCGATCGACCAGGCCACGCTGACACCCAAATCGAAAGCCTCCCGGGAAGCATTGGATGCCCAGGCAACGTTGAACACTGCCTTCCCGTCCAACCGGCCTGTCGTGCTGCTCTCGAATTCCGACGGGACGGCATGGTCTGCCGTTCCTGGCGCGTACGATGCCAGCGTGTTGCTTCCGGCGTCGGACGTCGATGCCATCCGGCCGGATTGGCTGTCACTTGGAGGCGTACGACGGAAGGTTCCCGTCAACATCGTGCACTGCGAGAACCTCTGGCCGTGCCTGGTGCAGGCATTCGTGGCCGGCGAACCGAACCAGGCCATCCCGGCCGACCAGCTGGTCATCACCGTGCCCAGCGAGCGCACCTCCACGCTGTACCTGCGCGATGGCAGCTACCGCCTGCGCTACGTCACGAACGAGGACCAGGTGACATTCGAGCGGCGCATCCAGGTGCCCGGCGGCACCGGCGAGGTCGCGCCCCAGCGACTGCCCTGAGGCTGACCGGGGCGAAAGCGCTATCCTTGGTTGTACTGTCGCGCACTGCGCGGCGCCGAGAAGGGATGACCCGGCCGCATGAACCGCCTGCATGAACTCCTCGCCAGGAACGCCGCCTGGGCCGACCGCGTCAGCGCGGAGGATCCCGGGTTCTTCGAGCGCCTGTCGAAGCAACAGGCACCCGAATACCTGTGGATCGGCTGCTCGGACTCGCGCGTGCCGGCAAACCAGGTCATCGATGTCGCGCCCGGCGAGGTGTTCGTCCATCGCAACATCGCGAACGTCGTGGTGCATACCGATCTCAACTGCCTGTCGGTGATCCAGTTCGCGGTGGACGTGCTGAAGGTCCGCCACATCCTGGTGGTGGGCCATTACGGCTGCGGCGGAGTGCATGCCGCGATACACCAGCCCCGCCTCGGTCTCGTCGACAACTGGGTGCGCCATGTGACCGACATCGCCGAGAAGCACGCACCCCTGGTGTCGTCCCTCGACACGGATGCGTTGAAACACGACCGCATGTGCGAACTCAACGTGCTCGAGCAGGTGGCCAATGTCTGCCAGACCACAATCCTGCGCGATGCCTGGGCCCGTGGGCAGCCGGTCACCGTGCATGGCTGGGTGTACAGCCTGCGCGACGGACGCGTGCACGACCTCCGCGTGGATGTTCCCGGTCCGGACGAACTGTCCAGCCAATACGCTGCGGCGCTGGAATGCATCCGCGAGGACCGGGCGCAGCGATGAGCGATTCCATCCAGGCCATTGCCGCGCCGCGCGCCGTCGGCCGCTACCCGCATGCGCGCCGGGTCGGCAACCTGTTGTTCCTGTCCGGCATCGGCCCGCGTGATCCGGTGGCGAATTCCGTTCCGGGCAACGTCCTGGATGCCGAAGGGCGCGTGGTCGGGCACGACATCCAGGCACAGGCCCGCGCCGTCTTCGCCAACGTCCGCACCGTGCTGGAAGCCAGCGGCGCAGGCTGGGAGGACTTGGTGGACGTGACGGTGTACCTGACCGACATGGCCGGCGATTTCGCCGCCTACAACGCCGCATGGGCGGAACAGTTCCCCGACGTGGCCACCGCGCCCTGCCGCACCACGCTGGGCATCAGCGCCCTGCCGACCCCCATCGCCATCGAGCTGAAGTGCGTGGCTGCACTGAAGGACTAACCGGATGTTGCCGAACCCGATCAACCTGCAGGCATGGGTCGATGAACACCGCCACCTGCTGAAGCCGCCGGTCGGCAACAAATGCATCGTGGATGGCGATTTCATCGTCATGATCGTCGGTGGACCGAACGCGCGTACCGATTACCACTACGAAGACGGGCCGGAGTGGTTCTTCCAGCTGGAAGGCGAGATGGTCCTGCGCATCCAGGAAGACGGGAAGGCCCGCGATATTCCGATCCGCGCGGGCGAAACGTTCTACCTGCCGCCCCACGTGCCGCACAGCCCGCAGCGGATGCCCGGGTCGATCGGCCTGGTCATGGAACGCCGGCGCCTGGCGAACGAAGACGATGCGTTGATGTGGTTCTGCATCAACTGCAACCACAAGCTCTACGAGGAATTCTTCCATCTCGTGGACATCGAGCAGGATTTCCTGCGCGTGTTCGAACGGTTCTACAACGACGACGGCCTCCGCACCTGCAAGGAATGCGGCACGTTGAATCCGCGCCCCTCGCGCTATGAAATGCAGGGCGACGAAGGCGCGATCACCTGACCGCCTGCAGATGTTGCGTTCACTGATCGCGCTGAACCCACGCGAGATCCCGATCCGGGTCGCGCTCCGCAACACCGCCGCGGTCGTGGGCCCGCTGGCGATCGGCGCGATGACCGGCCATGTGCACCTGGGGCTGGGTATCGCATCCGGCGCCCTCAACACCATGACCAGCGACGAGCCCGGCCCGTATCGGCTGCGGATGCTGCGCATGCTCGCGACAGCGGCCGCGGCCGGCCTGTCGGCACTGGTCGGGATCCTGGTGGCGTCCTCGACACCGGCCTATGCACTGGCGGCAGCGGCGTTCGGTTGGGCGGGCGGATTGCTGGTGGCGCTTGGGCCGGCGGCCGCGCGCGTGGGGCTGATCAGCATGATCGTCATGCTCATCACCACAGAAACCGGGCTTTCGCCCGCGCAGGCACTCGGCGTGGCGGGGCTGGTGTTCGCAGGCGGACTGCTGCAGATGCTGTTCGCGATCGCCGCCTGGCCGCTGCAACGCTATCGCCCGGAGCGGTTCGCGCTGGCCACGGTGCTCGCGCAACTGTCGCAGGTGGCACGCGACCGCCCGGATCCTGCCCTGCCCCCGCCCGTTTCCCTGGCGTCGCTGGATGCGATGGCCACGTTGCATGGCCGGTATCGGGCCGGCGGCATGGCGTTGCAGTCGTTCCGCATCATCGCGGAGGTGTGCGAGCGGGTGCGCATCGACCTGCTGTCGCTGGTGGACCTTGCAGCACGCATCCAAGACGCGTCGACCCGAGACGCCGTGCACGCGACGCTTGCCGCAGCGGGCATCCAACTGGATGTCCTGGCTGGCGCGATGCAACGCGCGGAATCGCCGGCGGCCGCGGGCTTCGACGCAACGGCGATCGACACAGCTTGCATGGCACTGTCCGGCTGCATCGACTGCCTCCCGGCAGGCGGCGACCTGCGCCTGGCCTTGGTCGCACAGGAACGCGCCAACAGCCTGTCCGGCCAGCTGCGATCGCTCGCGCGCAACGGCGACTGGGCCAGCAGCCGCGGCGAGATCCGTGCACGGATGCAGGAAGCGCGCCTGCCGGCGGCGTTGCGTCCGGGTGCACCGATGCACGTCCTCCGCGCCAATCTCCGGCTGTCATCGGTGGCGCTGCGGCATGCGATCCGTTGCGGCGTGTGCTTGGGCGTGGCGGTGGTGGTCGAACGCGCGCTGGCGATCCCGCACGGGGTCTGGGTGCCGATGACCGCCGCCATCGTGTTGAAGCCGGACTTCGGCGGCACCATGCGCTTCGGCATCATGCGCGTGGCCGGCACTTTCGCCGGGTTGGTGCTCACCACGCTGGTGGTGCATTTCGCGCTCGGCTCGCCGTGGTTGCTGATCGCACTGATGGGCGCGCTGTGCTTCGGTTACCGGCTGCTCGCCCCAATGAACTACGCGATCGCCGTGACCCTGCTGACCGGCCTGGTGGTGCTGCTGTTCACCTTCCAGGGCATCGCGCCGGGCGCAGCGATGCACATGCGCATCGTCGGCACGCTCTGCGGCAGCGCGCTTGCGCTGGCGGCCTACCTGCTCTGGCCGACCTGGGAAGGGCGTCGCCTCGATGCGATGCTGGCGGGGCTGGTGGATGCCTATCGCGCGCACCTGGGCGCCGTCCTTGGCGGGAACATCGATGCCCTGTACGAAACGCGCACGGCGGCACGCGCCGCACGGACGCGGGTCATCGCCTCGTTCGAGCGCGCGCGTGCGGAACCCGCCAACTCGGAGGCGCAACAGGCGCTGCGGCGCAATGAATCGTTCCTCGCCAATGCCCATCGCCTGATCCGCGCCTCGCTGTCGCTGGAGGCCGTGCTGCGTGACCACGGTGGCCTGCCGCCCCTGCCCGCGCTCGCGCTCTTCGCGGCGGATGCCGATGGACTGCTGGCAGCGCAGTCCGCCAGCCTGCGTGATGGCACGCCGCTGCAGGCAACGTCCCTGCGCCCTGCCGAGCGACGGCTGGCCGCGGCATTGCAGGCCGATGCCCTGCTGGAAGGCACGCCTGCGGCCATCGCGATCGCCGATACCTGCGACCGGCTCGCCGACAGCATCGACACGCTTTCGCACCTGTTGCACGTCGCGGACTAAACTCGGGCCATGCTCAAGATCGACATGCATGCCCATTACCTGCCGCGCGACTGGCCCGACCTGGCGGCGAAGTACGGGGACAATCGCTTTGCCGTGATCCATCACGGCGAGGACGGGCGCCATCGCATCTACAAGGATGGCAAGTTCTTCCGCGAAATCTGGCCCAACACCTGGGACCCGAAGATCCGCACCGAGGAATACGCCCGGTTCGGCGTGCAGGTGCAGGTTCTGTCCACGGTCCCCGTGATGTTCAGCTACTGGGCGGCGGCGCACCAGGCGCTGGAGCTGCACCGCGCGCTCAACGACCACATGGCGGAAGCCTGCCGCTCGGATCCGCGCAACTACGCCGGCATCGGCACGGTTCCGATGCAGTCGCCGCAGTTGGCGATCCGCGAACTGGAACGCTGCGTGGACGAGCTGGGGCTGCAGGGCGTGCAGATCGGTTCGCACATCGGTGCCTGGAACCTGGATGCGCCGGAACTGTTCCCGTTCTTCGAAGCCGCGGCGGACCTGGGCGCGGCCATCCTCGTGCACCCGTGGGACATGATGGGTGCGGAATCGATGCCGAAATACTGGCTGCCCTGGCTGGTGGGCATGCCGGCGGAGCAGTCCCGCGCCGCATGCTGCCTGGTGTTCGGCGGCGTGCTGGAACGCCTGCCGAAGCTGCGCATCTGCCTGGCCCACGGCGGGGGCAGCTTCCCCTACACCATCGGCCGCATCGAGCATGGGTTCAACATGCGGCCGGACCTGGTGGCCACCGACAATTTCCGCAATCCGCGCGAGTACCTGAAACGCCTGTATTTCGATTCATGGGTGGCCGATGATCGCGCGCTGCACTACCTGCTGGACACCTGCGGCGCGGACCGCGTGATGCTCGGCACCGACTATCCGTTCCCGCTGGGTGAACAGACGCCGGGCGAAGGCATCGATCGCCTTGGCCTGCCCGATGCGGAACGCGCGCGACTGTTCAACGGCACGGCGCTGGAATGGCTTGGCCTGCCTGCCTCGAGGTTTGCATGACAGATGACATCTTCTCGCCCTCGCACGCGCAGGCGCGCGATGCGGCGGATCCGTTGCGCAACTTCCGCGACGAGTTCCTGATCCCGCGCCATGCCGGCCAGGAACAGGCCTATTTCTGCGGAAACTCGCTGGGACTGCAGCCGAAGGGCGCACGTGCGCACGTGGAAGAGGTCTTGGACAAGTGGGCGAACGAAGCCGTCGAGGGCCATTTCACCGGCCAGGCGCAGTGGATGGCCTACCACGAGCTGGTGCGCGAGCCCTTGGCTCGTCTGGTGGGTGCGCAACCGCATGAAGTGGTGGCGATGAACTCGCTCACCGCGAACCTGCACCTGATGATGATCAGCTTCTACCAGCCGACCATCGAGCGCACGGCGATCCTGGTCGAGGCCGGCGCGTTCCCCTCGGACCGGTATGCAGTGGAATCTCAGCTCCATTTCCATGGCCTGCCGTCGAAACTCACCCTCATCGAGGTGGAACCCGACTTGCCGGGCGGCATCTTCTCCATGGAATGCGTTGCGCGCGCCATCGAGGCCAACGCCAAGCGCCTGTGCATGATCCTCTGGCCGGGCGTGCAGTACCGCACCGGCCAGGCATTCGACCTGGCGGAAATCGCGCGGCTCGGCCATGCCGCTGGCGCGATCGTGGGCTTCGACCTTGCGCACGGCGTCGGCAACATGCCACTTTCGCTGCACGATGCAGGCGCGGACTTCGCGGCATGGTGCCACTACAAGTACCTCAACGCCGGACCGGGAGCAGTGGCCGGCTGCTTCGTGCATGAACGCCATGCCACGACCACGCGTCCGCGCCTTGCCGGCTGGTGGGGAAACGATGCGTCGGTGCGCTTCCGCATGGGCCCGGACTTCCAGCCCACGCCGGGCGCGGATGGCTGGCAGCTCAGCAACCCGCCGATCCTCGGGCTTGCGCCATTGCGCGCGTCACTGGACCAGTTCGATCGCGCCACCCTGCCGGCGCTGCGCACCCGGTCCATCGCGCTGACGGGATACCTGGAGCAACTGATCGATGCCCGCCTCGGCGATGTCATCGACATCGTCACCCCGCGCGATCCCGCGCAACGTGGCGCGCAGTTGTCGCTGCGGGTCAAGGCCGGCCGCGATGCAGGGCGCGCCCTGTTCGAGCACTTGGCGACGCAAGGTATCGTCGGGGACTGGCGCGAACCCGATGTCATCCGGATCTCGCCCGCCCCGCTCTACAACACGCACGCCGACGTGCTCCGCTTTGCGCAGGCCGCGAGGGACTGGGCCGATGGCCGCTGAGCGCCGCATCACCATCGTGGGCGGAGGGCTGGCCGGCACCCTGCTGGCAACGCTGCTGGCCCAACGCGGCTGGAATGTCGATGTGTTCGAGCAGCGCGACGACCCGCGCCTGCACGGCTACGCGGGTGGCCGCTCGATCAACCTCGCGCTTGCGGAACGTGGGCTGCACGCCCTGCGCCAGGCTGGACTCGATGACCGCGTGCTGGCGCAAGCGGTGATGATGCGCGGACGTTTCGTGCATCCGCTCGAAGGCACGCCGCACCTGCAACGCTACGGCCGGGATGATTCCGAGGTGATCTGGTCGATCAGCCGGGGCGAGCTCAACATCACCCTGATCGATGCAGCAGAACGCGCCGGCGCCCGCATCCACTTCAACCGCCCGCTGCACGATGTCGATTTCGCGCAACGGATCGCCACGTTCGGGGAAGGCGACCAGCGCGAAACCCATGCGTTCACCGCGCTGGTGGGCGCCGACGGCGCGGGCTCGACCCTGCGCGCCCGGATGGCCCAGGTCGCCACCCTCGGCGAGCGCACCGAATGGCTCGGCCATGGCTACAAGGAGCTGGAGATCCCGCCCGATCCAAGCGGTGGATTCCGCATCGAGCCGAATGCCCTGCACATCTGGCCGCGTGGCCATTACATGTGCATCGCGTTGCCCAACGACGAGCGTACGTTCACCGTGACCCTGTTCATGCCCCTCACCGGCCCGCACCCGAGTTTCGAGACCGTGCCAAATGGGCGCGCGGCCCACGGATTCTTCTCGACGGAATTCCCGGACACGCTGCCGCTCATCCCGGACCTTGAGCAGGACTACGACGCGCACCCCGTCGGCAAGCTGGCCACGCTGTATCTCGACTGCTGGCACCTCGACGATCGCGCCGTGCTGCTGGGCGACGCAGCGCACGCCATGGTGCCGTTCCACGGCCAGGGCATGAACTGCGCGTTCGAGGACTGCGTGTCGCTGGCCAACCATCTCGATGCCGACTGCGATCTCGCCGTGTGTTTTTCCGCATTCGAGGCGGATCGCAAGCCGAATGCAGGCGCAATCCAGGCGATGGCGCTGGAGAATTACATCGAGATGCGCGACAAGGTGGACGACGCGGCCTTCCTGCTGCAACGCGAGCTGGAGCTGGCCCTGCAGGCGCGTCATCCCGCGCGTTTCGTGCCGCACTACACCATGGTCACGTTCATGCGCATCCCCTATGCCACTGCCCTGCACCGCAGCGAACTGCAGCGCGCGATCCTGATCGATGGCACGCGCGGCCTGTCTTCGCTCGACGGTGCGGACTGGGCCGCGCTCGATGCCCGGATCATGGCGGAACTCACGCCACTCGCCGGGCTCCCGGCTGGCGAGCCGGCATGAGCGACAGCTTCCTCTTCTACGATCTCGAGACCTTCGGCACCGACCCACGTCGCACGCGCATCGCCCAGTTCGCGGCGATCCGAACCAGCGTCGACCTGGAGCCGATCGGCGAGCCGGAAAGCTTCTTCGTGAAGCCAGCCAATGACCTGCTGCCCTCGCCCGGCGCCACGCTGGTGACCGGGATCGCGCCTCAACAGGCCTTGCAGGATGGCGTGCCGGAGGCAGACGCGATCGCGCGCATCGCCGAAATGATGTCGGAGCCCGGCACCTGCAGCCTGGGCTACAACTCGCTGCGCTTCGATGACGAGTTCATCCGGTTTGGCCTTTATCGAAACTTCCACGACCCCTACGAACGCGAGTGGCGCAATGGCAACTCGCGCTGGGACCTGCTGGACGTGGTGCGGCTGATGCATGCACTGCGGCCGGAGGGCCTGGCCTGGCGTACACGCGATGACGGGGAAGGCACCAGCTTCCGGCTGGAACACCTGGCTGCGGACAACGGCCTGCGCGAGGGCCTGGCGCACGAGGCGCTGTCCGACGTCCGGGCCCTGATCGGGCTCGCGCAGCGCCTGCGCACTTCGCAACCCCGGCTCTGGGATTACGCACTGAAGCTGCGCGACAAACGCCATGCCGGCGCCATGCTCGACGTGGTCGCGATGCAACCGGTGCTGCACGTCTCACAGAAGTTCCATGTCAGTCGCCTGTGTGCCGCACCGGTGGTCGCGCTGACGCGTCATCCACGCTATGACAACCGTGTCATCGTGTTCGACCTTGCAACCGATCCGGAACCGTTGCTTTCGCTGTCGGCGGAAGACATCCGCTCCCGGGTGTTCGTTCGCCAGGAGGACCTTCCGGACGGCGTCGGGCGCATCCCGCTGAAGGAAATCCACCTCAACAAGAGTCCGATGCTGGTGTCCTGGCCGCACCTGCGGCCGGCAGACCTGGATCGCCTGCAGATCGATGCGGATGCGGTGCAGGCCCGAGCCGCATTGCTTCGCCGACAGTCCGCGGCAATCGCGGAGAAGGTGCGCTCGGTGTTCGACCACCAGTACGACGATGGCATGCCTGACGCCGATGCAGCGCTGTACGCCGGCTTCCTTCCGGACAGCGACCGCCGCCTGTTCACCCAGATCCGCGGCACGCCGCCACACCAGCTCGGTACCGCCGGCTATCGCTTCCGCGACGCGCGCGTGGAGACGTTGCTGTTCCGCTACCGCGCGCGCAACTGGCCACACCTGCTCACGCTGGATGAGCAGGCCCGCTGGAATGACTACCGCCGCGAGCGGTTGGCCCACACGCAACTGAGCGAATACAGCTTCGACAGCCATCGCGCCGAAGTGGCTGCCCTGCGCGAAACGCACGCCGGTGATGGCCGCGTCCAAACCCTGCTCGACCAGTGCGAAGCCTGGGCACGCGATCTCCAGGGGGAGCTGGAGTGAGTTACTTCACTGCGAAGACATTCACCTTCCTCCGCGCACTTGGACGCAACAACTCCCGCGAGTGGTTCCAGGCCCATCGCGCCGATTACGAGACGCATGTGCGCGCGCCATTCCAGGCCCTGGTCACCGACCTGCAGCCAGTGCTCGCGGCCATCAGCCTGCAATTCCGTGCCGACCCGCGCCCGTCGGGCGGATCGTTGTTCCGCATCCACCGCGACACGCGCTTCGCCAATGACAAGTCGCCGTACAAGACCTGGCAGGGCGCACGGCTGTTCCATGCGCGGCGCGCGCAGGTGCCGGCACCGTCCTTCTACGTGCACCTCGAGCCCGGTGCCTGTTTCGTGGGTGCGGGGCTGTGGCATCCGGAAACCCCGACGCAGCGACGCATCCGCCAGTTCATCGTGGACAACCCCGCCGGTTGGGAATCCGCCGTGCACGCACCGGCGGTGCGGCGGCGTTTCGAGCTGGAGTCCGGGGAGATGCTGGTACGCCCGCCCGCGGGGTTCCCGGTGGACTTTCCGCGCATCGACGACCTGCGCCACAAGAACTTCGTACTGATCCGCAGCCTGGAAGACAAGGCCATGATCGAGCCGCGCCTGCTGCAGGGACTTGGCAAGGACCTTGCCACGCTGGCACCCTTCGTGGATTACCTCTGCGCCGCACTGGACCTGGAGTTCTGACATGACACGCCGGGCCAAGACCCTCATCGCCCTCGCAGTACTGATCCTTGTCCTGATCGTTGGCTGGATCGCTGCCGGACCGTGGATGGCGATGCGTGGCATCCGTTCCGCGCTGGCCGACAAGGACGTGCAGCGCCTGGAGCGCTATGTCGATTTCGAAACCCTGCGCGGCAACATCCGAGGCCAGATCGAGGACCGCATGGCGCGCGACCTCGAAGGGCGCGGCGGCGTGTTCCGCCGGGGCGCAACGGCGGTCGCCACCATGCTGGCCCAGCGTGCCGCCGATGCGATGGTCACGCCGGGAGGCATCGCGGTGCTGTTGGAGGGCGATGCGCTCTTCAAGCGGACAACCGGCGACATGCAGCCGGGCACCGGCGCAATCCAGGGCGGCCCCAAGCCCATGGACCCGCTCAAGCAGGCCACCACCCACTTCGAGTCGCCCGGCCGGTTCACCGCCACGCTCCCGAGCCAGGGCGGCCAGCCGGTGGTCTTCGTGTTCGAACGCGAGGGCCTGCGCTGGAAGCTCACCAACATCCGCCTGCCCCGCCCTGGCGCAGGCGGTTAACCGGAATTGGCGATTCCGTGCGGCACATGGCCCGCGGCGACGTGAGCACGTGCCGAATCGATGTTGTGCAGCGAGTCGTCGAAGAAGATGTCGGCCCCGAACGCACGCAGGAACTCGCCCTTGTCGCGTCCGCCGAGGAACAGCGCCTCGTCCAGGCGCACGCCCCAGGTGCGCAGAGTCCGGATCACGCGCTCGTGCGCCGGTGCCGAGCGCGCCGTCACCAGCGCCGTCCGGATCGGAGCATCCAGGCCCGCGGGATATAGATGCTGCAGGTCATGCAGGGCCTGCATGAACCCGCGGAACGGGCCACCCGACAGCGGTTCGCGCGCACGTTCGCGCTCGTGGCGCCCGAACGCCTCCACCCCGTGTTCGCGCGAGACGCGCTCGCCCTCGTCGCCGAACAGCACCGCATCGCCATCGAACGCGATCCGCAACTGCGCATGCGGTGATTCGCTCGCACCCGCCGGCAGGATGGTCGCAGCCCCGACTCCGGCATCCAGCGCGCGTCGCACCGAGTCGGGATTGGCGGACAGGAACAATTTC
>Ga0208126_1000045_pt1 | contig 12081 bp, 9 predicted proteins | sample SoimicmetaGmgHAA_FD_188334 | JGI IMG/M metagenome (GOLD analysis project Ga0208126, IMG submission 188334) | Soil and rhizosphere microbial communities from Laval, Canada - mgHAA (SPAdes) (version 2) | ecosystem: Environmental > Terrestrial > Deep subsurface > Rock core/Sediment | place: Laval... | reverse complement strand
GCATCGGCCAACGGGCCCACGCGCAGGCGCCACACGCGGCGGCCGTTGACGCGGGCGTCGATCACGCGCGCACCGCCAATGCCCGCGCCCTGCAGCACGGCGAGCGCATGTTCGGCGTTGGTCTCGCTGGCAAAGCTGGCGACCTGGAGGGTCGCGCCGGCGGCATTCACCGGTGCGGACAGCGGCGCCACCGGCGCAGACGCGGCACTGCGGGTCGCCACGACGGGCTGCGAAGTCACCGGCGGCGGCGTCACGGCAGGCACGGTCTCGACCGGCGCATCGGGGCGGCCCGGCTTGCCGGTGGCGATGCGGATGCGACGGGCCTTGAGCCATGCATCGAACTCGTCGGCGGACATGGCCTTGCCGTTCTGCTTCATGTCGAAGCGGTATTCGGTATTGACCGCGGATGCCGCGGGCGCCAACGGCACGGCCGACGGCATGTTGCTGCTGGCCACCTGCTGCGCCAGCTGGGCCTGGGCCGCGGGATCCGTCTTGGCCGCTTCGGCCTTGGCCACGAGCGACCCGGTGGCGGCCGCTTCGCCCGGCGTCAGCGCATCCACCCGCACGTGGGCGACGCCGCGCGAGCGATAGCCGAGTTTCACCGCGGCGGCGTAGCTGAGGTCGATCAGCCGGCCGGAATGGAACGGTCCGCGGTCGTTGATCCGGACGATCACCGACTTGCCGTTGTCGAGGTTGGTGACGCGCGCGTAACTCGGCAACGGCAGCGTGCGGTGCGCCGCGCTGAATGCATACATGTCGTAGACCTCGCCATTGGAGGTCTGCCGGCGATGGAACTTGTTGCCGTAATACGACGCAACGCCGGTTTCGGAATAACCGCGTGGATCGGCGATCACCGAATAGCTCTGCCCCATCACCGTGTATGGCGAGCGGTTGCCGCGCGCGGAACGGACCTCGGCCTTGACCTCCGGCTCGGGGATCGCGTCCACGTCCGGGATGTCGTCCGGCACGCTGTCGGCGACGCCCGGCAGATAAAGGCCGCCGGGCACCTGGTGTCCCCGCTTCGACACGTCCTCGTCGGCCGCCGCATAAGGCGACGCCTTGCGTGGTTCAGGGGTCGCGGGATGCGGCACCGATCGCACCGGCACGCGCGACTCCGGCGCTTTCGCACTGCGCTGGGGCGCGGTGCTGCACGCGGCCAGGGCCAGCACGCCGAGCAGGGCGACGTGGCGGATCATGCGCCCGGCACCGGATGTCCCGCGATTTCCTGCGAGAGCTGGTACACCGCCGTCGAATAGAGCGGCGACTTGTTGTAGCGCGTGATCGCGATGAAGTTGCGGAACACCATCCACGTTTCCTGGCCATTGGCCCCATCGAGGGTGATCACGCTGGCCGGTTCGTCGGCCGGCACCGGCTGCATCGGGCGGTACCCCATCGCGGCGAGCTGCGCCTGCGGATACATCCGGTCGTCACGGTTGTCCGGGTTGAGAGGTTGCGCCCCGGCCGCGCGGGCTGCGCGCACCATCACCGGGCGACCGCGCACCCACTGGCCGCGGCCCACGAAATAGTTCGCCACCGACGGGAACACGTCATCAAGATCGGTGAACAGGTCGCGCTTGCCATCGCCATCGCCATCCACCGCGTACTCGCGGTAGCTGGAGGGCATGAACTGGCCCCAGCCCATCGCACCGGCATAGCTGCCGAGCAGTTGCGTGACATCCAGGTGGGCATCGCGCTCCATCGCGAACGACTGCGCCAGTTCGTCGCGGAAGAACGCCTCGCGCTGGTTTTCGCGCGCGATCTTGTCGGCCGCGTTGGTACGCGGGTAGCGGAAGCCGAGCGTGTAGAGCGCGTCGATCACCGGGTACTTGCCCATGTTGGCGCCATAACCGGTTTCCACGCCGAGGATGGCGACGATGATCTCCGCCGGCACGCCGTACCTGGCCTCGACCTGCGCCAGTTGTGCGCGGTGCGCGGCAAGGAACGCCTTGCCGCCCTCGACGCGCGAAGGCACGAGGAACAGCGGGCGGTAATCGCGCCACGGCTTGGCTTCGGCCGGACGCGACATCGCCGCGATGATGGGATCGCGGACCTGGGCGGTGGCGAGCACCGACGCGACGCGGGCGGCATCCACGCCATAGCGTGCAGCGGCGTCCTGCGCGAACGCCTGGCGTGCCGCCGCAAGGTCGGCGACGGGCCCGGAGGGCACGACCGACGGCACGGGGACCGGCGCTGGCGGCGGGGCCGACGGCAGCGGGGGAGCGGGGGGCACGCGCGTGGCGCATCCGGCGAAGGTCAGCGCAAGGCCGAGGGGGAGCAGGCGTCGGATCATCGCCGGGCAGGGTAGCACGCTGTCGCGCACCGTCGGCGCGGGCTCCGCCGTCATACGAGGCGTCGCGGTGAGTGCGCGCGCACCGCCATCACCATGCCCATGCCGGCCAGCAACACCACCGCCGAGGTGCCGCCGTACGACAGCAGCGGCATCGGCACGCCGACCACCGGCAGCATGCCCGCGATCATTCCCCCATTCACCATCACGTACACGAACATCGACAGGCCCAGCGTGCCGGCAAGCAGCCGCGAATAGGAATCACGCGCTTCGGCGGCGATCCACAGGCAGCGGCCAATCACGAACAGGTACAGCGCGAACATGGTCGCCACGCCGAGCCAGCCGAACTCCTCGCTGAGCACGGAGAACAGGAAATCGGTGGTGTGTTCCGGCAGGTAGTCGAGGTGCGACTGCGAGCCCTGCCCCCAGCCCTTGCCGAGCCAGCCGCCGGATCCGATCGCGATCTTCGACTGGGTGATGTTCCAGCCGGCGCCGAGGCGATCCATCTCCGGATGCAGGAAGGTGAGGATGCGTTCCTTCTGGTACGGGCGGAAGAACCAGAACCACGCCACCGGCGCGGCCACGGCGGCCGCGGCGGCGGCCGAGGTGAACCACCACCACGACAGGCCGGCGAGGAACAGGGCGAACACGCCACTGGCGGTCACCAGCATCGCGGTGCCGAAGTCCGGTTGCAGCAGGATCAGCGCGATCGGCACGCCCATGACCACCGCGGCCTGCAGCAGCGTGCGCAGGCGCGGCGGCAGCACGGCGGCGTGCAGCAGCCACGCCAGCATCATCGGCAACGTGAGTTTCAACAGCTCCGATGGCTGGAAATAGAACACGCCCAGGTTGATCCACAGGTTGCCGTGCTTGCCGCGGCCGATCACCAGCACCGCCATCAGCGGCAGCAGCGTGAACATGTAGGCGATCGGCGAGGCGGCGCGCAGGCGCGGCGGCTTCACCCGCGACAGCAGCCACAGCAGGCCCAGGCCAATGCAGAAGCGGCTGCCCTGCCCCATCACCATCCGCAGGTTGTTGCCGCTGGCGCTGTAGAGCACCACCAGGCTGGAGACCATCAGCCCGCACAGCCCACCCAGCAGCGGCAGGTCGATGTTCCGCAGCAGCCGCGATGTCCAGCGCGCGATGAGCAGCAGCAGCGGATTCATTGCGTGACCTCGGTGCCGTCGTCCGCCGGCGCGATGTCATCGGGCTCGGGGACGAGGTCCTGCGGAGGCATCGCATCCTTGAGGGTGGAGCGGACCTGCGACTGCACGTCCGCGAACAGCGGGTCCACGTCCGCGTGGGCGGCACCGATGTGGCTGCCATCGGGCATCACGCCGTTGATCCAGGCATCCATCACCTTGCGCGCGATGGGCGCGGCGGTGTCGGCGCCGTACCCGCCGCCCTCCACCGCGACCGCGATCGCGATGGTGGGGTTGTCGGCGGGCGCGTACGCCTCGAACAGTGCGCGGTGGCGCAGGTTCATCGGCAGCGCGCGTGGATCGACTGCCGCATGGCTGCGGCGGCTCACCACCTGCGCGGTACCGGTCTTGCTGGCGATGATGTAGGTCAGCCCCGCGCGGATGTTGGTCGCGGTGCCCGCGCCGTGCACGGTGCCGATCATGCCTTCGCGCACGACCTGCAGGTGCGGCAGGCTGGTGGTGATGCGCTTGGGTTGCGGCTGGGCGACATCCACCCACGGCGCACGGTATCCGTCGCGCGTGGCCACCAGCAGGTGGGGCGTGCGCAGGTAACCCCCGTTGCCGAGCGCGGCCACGCCCTGCGCAAGCTGCAACGGCGTGACCTTCCAGAAGCCCTGCCCGATGCCGCTGATCACGGTGTCGCCGGGATACCAGCGGCCGTCGGGCTTCACGTGTTCGCGCTTCCACTCCGGCGAGGGCAGGATGCCGCCGATCTCGCCGAGCAGGTCCACGCCGGTGGGACGACCGAACCCGAACGAACCCAGGTAGCGGTCGAACATGCCCATGCCCATGTCGAGCGCGAGCTTGTAGTAGTAGGTGTTGACCGACGCGTAGATGGACTTGCGCATGTCGGTCAGGCCGTGGCCGCCGCGATGCGAGTCGCCATAGCCACGACGCACGCCGGGGATGTAGAACATGCCGGTCGACATCACGCTGTCTTCGGGCCGGCGCATGCCGCTGTCGAGCGCGGCCAGCGCCAGGAATGGCTTGACCGTGGAGCCCGGCGCGATGCCGCCCAGCACCACGCGGTTGAACTGCGGGCGGGACGGATTGGCGTTCAACGCGGCGAAGTCCGCGTGCGAGATGCCGTTGACGAACAGGTTCTCGTCGTACGACGGCAGGCTGACCATCGCGAGGATTTCGCCGGTGCGCGGATCCACCGCAACCGCGGAACCTTCGAGGTTGCCGAAGGCCTGCACCATCGCGCGCTGGATGTCGAGGTCGATCGACAGCCGCAGGTCCGCGCCGGGGTTTGCCGGCTGCACGCCCAGGGTGCGGATGGCGCGGCCGTCGACATTGGTTTCGATGCGCTCGTAGCCCACGCCACCACGCAACTGCTCTTCGTAGAACCGCTCCAGCCCGGTCTTGCCGATGTGGCTGAATGCCCCGTCGAGGTCGCCGAGCCGCGCCTTGTCCTTGGCATCCACGCGGCCGACGTAGCCGATCACGTGGGTGAAGAGGTCCTTGTAGGGGTAGATGCGCCCGAAGTACGGCACCACTTCCACGCCGGGAAAGCGCCAGCGGTTCACCGCGAACCGCGCGATCTCCTCGTCGGTGAGGTGCAGCCTGAGTGCCACCGGTTTGTGGCCCGCGCCCTCGCGCGCCTTGTCGAAGGCCTCGAGGTCCTCGGGCGTGAGCGTGATCACCGACGACAGGTTCTGCACGAGCGTGGCGAGGTCGCCCGCGCGATCGGGCGTCACGTCGATGCGGAACTCCGGCACGTTGTCGGCCAGCACGCGGCCCTTGCGGTCGTAGATCAGGCCGCGCCCGGGCACGATCGGCCGCGGCTTGACGCGATTGGCCTCGGCCTGCGCCGCATAGAACGCGTGGTCCACCACCTGCAGCCGGAAATACCAGCCGCCCAGCACCAGCAGCAGCATCGCCACCACGGCATAGCCGATGAAGGCGCGCCGGCGGAACTGTTCGGTTTCGAGCGCGGAATTCTTGACGATGGAGCGCGAACGGCGCATGGCTCAGCGGCGGCCCTGGTGCAGGGTGTCCAGCAGGGTGAACAACGGGATCCACAACAGCGCGCCGACCGCGGCCGCGCTCCAGTACATCCACGGAATCGGCGCGGCATGCGTGGCCACGTGCACGATCGCGGCGACGATGCGGTCGTTCACCAGCAGCGCGCCGATCGCCAGCACCTGTTGCCACACCGGCCAGAAATTGAAGCGGGGGCGGAAGCGGTCGAGCAGGAACGCCAGCACCACCATCCGCAGCGCGCTTTCACCCAGGACCGTGCCGATCGCGAGGTCGGTGATCACGCCCATGAAAAAGGCGAGGCCGAGGCCCGCGCGTTCCGGCGCCTCGAGCACCCAGTACGCCAGCACCAGCATCACCAGCGGCGGACGCAGCGGCGCGAGCGGCGGCGGCAACGGCAGCAGCATCAGCACCAGTGCCAGCGTGAAGCTGCCCAGCATCAGCAACCACGGATTGCGCGTGATCATCGCGGCGCACCCATGGCAGGCGTCGGCCCGGCAGGCAGCTTGGCCGGCGCGGGCGCCGTCGGTGTCGGCAGCGACCGCAGCAACAGCACTTCGCGTCCGCGGTTGATCTGCGCGGCCGGCACGAGCGTGCCCTCGAGGAAGGCGCGGCTGTCGTCGAGGCGGAGTTTCCCGATCGTACCGACCGGGAACCCGGGCGGGAAACGCCCACCCAGGCCCGAGGTCTGCAGCACGTCGCCCACCTTGAGGTCGGCCGAGCGCGGCACGTTCGCGACCGACATGTGGTCGCCGCGTCCGTACACGATCGCGCGCATGCCCGTGCGCACGACTTCCACCGGCAGTGCGTGGTCGGGGTCGGTGAGCAGCAGCACGGTGGAGGTGCGCGGCTTGGTCTCGATCACCTGGCCAAGCACGCCGCCGGCATCGATCACCACCTGCCCCACGTGCACGCCCTGGTTGGAGCCGGCGTCGAGGATCAGGCGTTGGCGGGTGGGGTCGAGGTCGATGTCGAAGATCGGCGCCAGCTGCACGTCCAGGCGCTCGCGTTGCGCGGCCCCCAGCAGTGCCCGCAGCCGCTCGTTCTCCGCCTGCGCCGCCTGCAGGCGCGCCACGCGGGCGCCGCTCACCAGCAACGCATTGCGCAACACCGCATTGTCTTCCACCAGTTGCGAGCGCGAGACCGCGTCATTACGCATCTGCTCGCCCATGCGGCCAGGCAGGCCCGCGACCATCCACAGCGGCTGCACGGCCAGTTCGGCCTGGTTACGCCAGGCACGCAACCAGCCCCCGCGGTGGTCCAGGGTGATCAGCGCGATCGCCGCGGCAAGGAAGGCCAGCAGGCGCAGCGTTTCCGCAACGCTTTCCGGGCGGGGCGCGCTTGGTCCGGCGTAGGAAGACACCGGAACCCGGTCAGTTGGAGAAGAACTCGTTGCCGTGCATGTCGAGCAGCTCCAGCGCACGACCGCCACCACGTGCCACGCAGGTCAGCGGATCGTCGGCAACCTGCACGTGCAGGCCGGTTTCCTCGCCGATCAGGCGATCGAGGTCGCGCAGCAGCGCACCGCCGCCGGTCAGCACGATGCCGCGCTCGGCGACGTCCGCGCACAATTCCGGCGGCGTCTGCTCCAGGGCCTGCTTGACCCCCGCGACGATCTGGGCGAGCGGCTCGCGCAGCGCGTCGAGCACTTCGTTCGAGGCAATGGTGATGACTTTCGGCACGCCCTCGGACAGGTTGCGACCGGAGACTTCCATCGAACGGTTGGTTTCCTGCGGATAGGCGCAGCCGATCTCGATCTTGATGCGCTCGGCGGTGGCCTCGCCGATCAGCATGCCGTGGTGGCGACGCACGTAGTTGATGATGGCTTCGTCGAAACGGTCGCCACCCACGCGGATGGACTGCGCGTACACGATGCCGTTGAGCGCGATCACCGCCACTTCCGACGTGCCGCCGCCGACGTCGATGACCATCGAGCCGCGCGCCTCGGTCACCGGCATGCCGGCACCGATCGCCGCCGCCATCGGCTCCTCGATCAGCGAGACGTCGCGCGCGCCGGCCTCGAGCGCCGATTCCTTGATCGCGCGCTGCTCCACCTGGGTGGAGCCGCAGGGCACGCAGATCAGCACGCGCGGGCTCGGGCGCATGAAGCGCGAGGTATGCACCTTGCGGATGAAATGCTTGAGCATTTCCTCGGTGTAGGTGAAGTCGGCGATCACGCCATCCTTCATCGGACGGATCGTGGTGAGGTTGCCCGGCGTGCGGCCCAGCATCTGCTTGGCGTCGCTGCCCACGGCGGCCACCGTGCGGTTGGAACCGTGCCCGCGATCCTGGCGGACGGCCACCACGGACGGCTCGTTCAGCACGATGCCCTGCCCACGCACGTAGATCAGCGTATTGGCCGTGCCCAGGTCAATGGACAGGTCATTGGAGAACATGCCGCGGAGCTTCTTGAACATCGTGTGGGGCGCCTGGATTCGGGGGAGAGAAACGGACTCGCTAGCGTAGCAAAAAAGCGGTCGCCAGACCCCTCCGCGCGCGTCCCGGATCGCGCCGGAACCACCCCGCGGGACAACCTGAACGGGACTCCGGGCTGGCCTCGCACCCCGGTCGCGGCTACCCTAGGCGGGTTTGCCGACTGCCGACCCCGAATCCATGTCCGTCCTGATCTGTGGCTCCCTTGCGTACGACACCATCATGGTCTTCCCGGACCAGTTCAAGAACCACATCCTCCCGGACAAGGTCCACATCCTGAACGTGTCGTTCCTGGTGCCGCGGATGCGCCGCGAGTTCGGCGGCTGCGCCGGCAACATCGCCTACAACCTGAAGCTGCTGGGGGGCGACCCGCTGCCCATGGCCACCGTGGGCGAGGATTTCGATCCGTACCGCGCCTACTTCAAGGCGCTGGACATTCCGCTGGAGCGCGTGCGCACGGTGCCGGGAACGTTCACCCCGCAGGCGTTCATCACCACCGACCACGACAACAACCAGATCACCGCGTTCCACCCGGGCGCGATGCAGTACAGCCACGACAACCACGTGCGCGACGTGCCGGGCATCACGCTGGGCATCGTGGCGCCGGACGGGCGCGAGGGCATGATCCAGAATGCCCGCGAGTTCAAGGAGATGGGCGTGCCCTTCATCTTCGACCCGGGCCAGGCCATGCCGCTGTTCAACGGCGAGGAATTCCGCACGTTCGTGGACCAGGCCGACTACGTGATCACCAACGACTACGAGTCGAACCTGCTGCAGGAACGCACCGGCTGGAGCGAACACGAGATCGCCGCGCGGGTGAAGGCCTACATCATCACGCGCGGACCGAAGGGTGCCGACATCCTGGTGGACGGCAAGGTGATCAACGTGCCCCCGGCGAGGGAGCAGGCGATCGTGGACCCGACCGGTTGCGGCGACGCCTTCCGTGCCGGGCTCATCTTCGGCATCGGCAAGGGCTACGACTGGCCGACAATCGGCCGCATCGGCAACCTGCTCGGCGCGCTCAAGGTGAGCCACCACGGCACGCAGAACCAGCGTTTCACCTACGACGAGTTCGCCAACGAGTTCAAGTCGCAGTTCGGTTACGCGCTCGCCTGAAGACACAAGGGCCGCGCATGCGGCCCGTGCTCCATCACTTCCAGTTGCGCATCTGCGTGGGATCGAGGCCGCCGGTCACGAACACCGCGGTGCGCGTGCCGGACGGCTTGACCGGGAACTCGATGCTCACGGTCTTCGAGGTCTTCGCAAGTTTCCAGAGCCCCGGCACGTCGTTGACGAACATCGAGATCGCCTCCTTCGTGTCCGGGCGCAGGCCCGGCATCACGTGGACCTTGCCGTCCGCGGTGGTGACCTTGAGCTTGCAGCCCTTCCAGCAATCGAAGTCACCATGCTCGAGGATCATGTAGGCGTTGTTCCCCCACGACGGGTGGTCGCGGAAGATCAGCTGCACGGATGACGGTGATCCCCCGACGTCCACGGGATCCTTCGCGTGGATCATCGCCGTGAGCTGGTGGCCGCCATCGGCCGGGTTGTCCTGGTAGTTCCACAGCGCGGCCATGTCCTTGTCCTCGCGCATGTGGTCGGACTTCGCGCGGAGGGCGTCGTAGCCCTGCGACACCTCGGCCTCCGCCTTGGTGCCCTTGTAGTCGAAGCGCAGCTCGTCGGCCGCCACCCGCGCGGTATCCCAGTCCTGCCCGGTCATCGCATCGTGGTAGCGCTGCAACGCGGGTGCGGCCTCGGCCTCGCGGCGGGCGGCCTGCGCGGCCGCATCCGCCTTGCCACCATCGCCGCACCCGGCAAGCAGCAACGGCACCATGGGCAATGCAGGTGCAACCCGCATCACGGCGTCTTGGCTGGCGTGCTGCCCGCGGCGTCGGCCTTGGCGATCAGGTCCTGCACCGTGCCGGTGGTGATCGGGTGGTACCCCGGCTTCGCCTTCGCGAACACCTGCTTGGCGAAGGCGAGGCCGTCAGCCGACTTCACCAGCTCCTTGTAGGTCGGGATGATCAGCTTGCGACGGCCAACCGTGCCCAGGAACTTCGCGATTTCCGGCCGCGCCTGCGTGTAGCCGCTGCGCACGGTGAGCGGATACCAGCGCATCGCGATCTCGCCGTTCGGCGTGCCGGTGAAGTGGTACGCGCCATCCAGCTGCTTGAGCTTGTCGGGCGGCAACGTCTCCGGCAGGCCTTCGAGGAAATGCACCCATTCCTGCGTGCTGTACTTGGCAGTGAGCGCGGCGTCGGGCAGCGTGCCGCTGTCCTGCCACGCCTTCAGCGCACCATCGACCGCGTCGAACTTCTTCGAATCCACCTTCGGCGCATCGGCCGGGACGCCCGGCTGGTACAGCCATGCATCCACTTCGTCCATCGAGACCTTGCCCGGCACCTTGTCGATCAGGTTCGATTTCAGGTAGTCGCGGAACTGGGTGCTGGTGATGCTCTGGAACTGGAAGTGGTCGAAATACGAACGCAACCACGCATCGAACGTCTCGCGTCCGAACTTCTGCTCCAGGTACTGCATGAACCATGCGCCCTTCGTGTACACGGTGGCGCTGGAGGAGTCGTCCGGATCGGGCAGGTCGCCGGGCTTCAGCGCGAGCTTCTGCAGCTTCGGATCCAGCGTCTTGTATTCCTCGGCCAGCTCGTGGCGGTCGATCGCGTTCTCCATGTCCTTCGCATCGAGCCCGTACAGCGCTTCGGTGATGCGGCTCTGCACGTAGGTGGTGACGCCTTCGTTCAACCACTGGTCCTTGTCGGTGGCGAAGGTCACGAGGTTGCCCGACCAGCTGTGCGCCAGCTCGTGCGCGACCAGCGAGACCAGCGACTTGTCACCCACGATCACCGTCGGCGTGGCGAAGGTCAGGCGCGGATTCTCCATGCCGCCATAGGGGAACGACGGCGGCAGCACCAGCAGGTCGTAACGGTCCCAGCGGTACGGGCCGTACAGCGACTCCGCGGTCTTGATCATCTTCTCGGTGTCTTCGAACTCGTGCGTGGCCTTCGGCGACATCGCCGGCTCGGCCCACACGCCGCTGCGTTCGCTGATCGGCTTGAACACCAGGTCGCCCGCGGCGATCGCCAGCAGGTACGAGGGAATTTTCTGTGGCATGTGGAAGGTGTAATCACCGTCGCGCACCGCCTTCGGATCGTTGTCGGCGCTCATCAGCACCATCGCGTCCTTCGGTGCGGTCACGTGCGCCGAATAGGTGAAGCGGACCTGCGGCGTGTCCTGCAGCGGCACCCACGAGCGCGCATGGATCTGCTGCGACTGGCTGAACATGAAGGGCTGCTTCTTCCCCTGTGTCATCGACGCATCGAGCCACTGCAGGCCGGACGCCTGCGGCGAGGAGGCATAGGTCACGCGCACCTTGGCGGGACGGTCCGGCGTTTCGATGGTGAGCTTGCTGCCGAGCACCTTGTCGGCGGGGGCCAGCGCGAACTTGAGCGGCTGCCATGCGCCGGCGGCGTCCTGGCCCTCCACCTTGTCGATGGTGAGGTCACGCGTGTCGAGGACCAGTTGCGTGGCGGTCTTGTCCGTCCAGTCGAGCGAGAGCGTGGCGGTGCCGGAGATCACCTTCTTCGCGAAATCGACCGCAAGGTCGAGCGCGATGTCGGTTGTGCGCACCTTGTCGGGCTGCGCGTACGAATGCTCGTCCACCACTTTGTCCGCGCTGGGCGCTGGGGCCGGGGCCGGTGTTGCGGCGGGAGTAGCCGCGCTGGTGGCGGGGTTCTGCTGCGGGCACCCCGTGGCGATCACGGCGGTGACGGCGGCGGCGAGCAGGGACAGGCGCATCGGGGAGCTCCGGCTGGACCAAAACGCCGAGTCTAGCGCCCAGGGCGGGGCATGACCTTGGTCACCCCAACTTGCAGCACTGCTATTCAGATGCGGGACACGGCATCGTTCACGCACCACTCATCTTCATGACTACGCATGCCTTTTTCGCGCCGCCATCCCCTCGCCCTCGCCTGCCTCATCGCCCTGGGAAGTTCCGCCCACGCGGCCACGCCCCAGTCCACGGAACCGCCTAGGGTGGACGCCCTCGACACCATCACCGGCGGCCAGGTGCCCCAGTTGCACGGCGACATCACCATCGACGGCAAGCTCGACGAGGCCGCCTGGCAGGGCGCGCTGGTGCAGGAGATCCGCTACGACATCCAG
>Ga0208126_1000044_pt1 | contig 12180 bp, 9 predicted proteins | sample SoimicmetaGmgHAA_FD_188334 | JGI IMG/M metagenome (GOLD analysis project Ga0208126, IMG submission 188334) | Soil and rhizosphere microbial communities from Laval, Canada - mgHAA (SPAdes) (version 2) | ecosystem: Environmental > Terrestrial > Deep subsurface > Rock core/Sediment | place: Laval... | reverse complement strand
CAGCCTGGCCTTGGCCGCGGGCTGTGGTGCTTTGTCTTGAAGCCGGCTCCCGCGTCGGCTGCGGACGGGTCCTCATGCGCAGGCCGCCATGGATGGCGGCCGTCCGATTTCGGCGCAGGATTGCGCCGCATGAGGACGCAGGAGGACCGGCCAGGCAGGACGCGGGCTGACAGGCCAGACGCCAAGGACCAGACGGGCACGCGATTACTCCGGCCACAACCCCCGGATCGCCGCGACGCCCTGCGCGCCGTGCGCTCGCGCCTCACCGATGTGCGAAACATCCATTCCGCCGAGCGCATACACCGGCAGCGACGGCGCCTCCGCACGCCGGGCGCGGAACGCCTCCCAGCCCAAAGACGTGGCATCCGGATGCGACTGCGTGGGCATCACCGGACCCAGGAACGCGTGCACGCAATGCAGGTGTTGCGCGGCACGCAACTCGTCCCGTGTGTGGCACGACGCTGCAAGGCGCAAGTCGCCCAGCACCGACGTGAACGCCTCGTCGGCCAGTTGCGAGGATTTCAGGTGCAACCCCGCGCCATGCGTGCGCGCGAGTGTGGGATCCGCGCTGATCCACGCGTCCGTGCCATGGCGACGGCACATGGCCATCGCATCCCCCACGAGCGCGCCCCACCCCGCTGCATCGTGCGTGGCGAATCCCGGCGCACGCAGCAGCACGCGGCGGATCCCGCCGGCCAGTGCACGTTCCAGTGATGCGAGCCACGCCCCTGCATCTGCAGGCTCCGGCGTAATGAGTAGCCGATCCGGTTGCAGCAGGGCCGCGATGACCGGCACATCGGCCGGGGGCGTGGGATAGCGGGTCAATTGGTCCGGAGGCACCCACGCCAGCGCCTGCCCGTCGAGCCCCTTGGGCGTGCCGCTGAAACCGTCCACGATGTGCACATCCAGCAGCAGCGCCTTGGGTTCGCGTTGCGGCACCGCGATCAGCTGCGCGCCGATGCGTGCATCGATCCCCAGCTCCTCACGCAGCTCGCGTGCAAGCGCGGCACCCGGGGACTCACCCGGTTCGACCTTCCCGCCCGGGAATTCCCACAGCCCCGCGAGATCCCTGCCCTGCGTGCGGCGCGCCAGCAGGACGCGCCCGCGCACGTCCCGGATGACACCGGCGACGACGTGGATCACGCGTCGCCCTGTGGATCAGGCCAACTGCCCGTGGCAGTGCTTGAACTTCTGGCCACTGCCGCACGGGCATGGATCGTTGCGGCCCACGTTCGCGAACATCGGATCCTGCGGCTCGCCCGCCAGCATTGCCGGCTCCGCTTCGCCGTAGTTGGCCATGTTCGGATGCTGGAATTGCATCTGCTGCGCCTGCGCTTCGGCCTGCGCGCGCTCGGCGGCTTCCATCGCGGCGATCTCTTCTTCGCTACGGATGTGCACGCGGGCCAGCATCGTGGTGACTTCGCGCTTGACCGTGTCGAGCATCTGCGAGAACAGCTCGAAGGCCTCGCGCTTGTACTCGTCCTTCGGCTGCTTCTGCGCGTAGCCGCGCAGGTGGATGCCCTGGCGCAGGTAGTCCATGCGCGCCAGGTGCTCCTTCCAGTTCTGGTCGAGCACGTTGAGCATGAGGTGCTTCTCGACCATGCGCATGGTCTCGCCGCCGAGCTGCTGCTCGCGCGCATCGAAGTGCGAGCCGACGGCCTTCTGCACCTCGTCCTCGATGTCGACGGCTTCGATGTGCTCGCGCGCCTCCACCATCTGCCGCAACGGCAGGGCCACGCCGAACTCGTTCGCAAGCTCCGACTCCAGGCCCGGCAGGTCCCACTGCTCGGCGATGGAGTTGGCGGGCACGTAGCGCTCCACCATGTCACCCACCACGTCGCCGCGGATGCCGTCGATGTTGTCCTTGACGGACTCGGCCTCCAGCAGGTCGTCGCGCTGCTGGTAGATGACCTTGCGCTGGTCGTTGTTGACGTCGTCGAAATCCAGCAGGTTCTTGCGGATGTCGAAGTTGTGCGCTTCCACCTTGCGCTGCGCGTTGGCGATCTGGCGCGTGACCAGCGGGCTCTCGATGATGTCGTCTTCCTTGAGGCCCATGCGCTCCATCATCTTCTGCACCCAGTCGGCGGCGAAGATGCGCATCAGGTTGTCTTCCAGCGACAGGTAGAAGCGCGAGGAACCCGGATCGCCCTGGCGGCCGGAACGGCCACGCAACTGGTTGTCGATGCGGCGGCTCTCGTGGCGCTCGGTGCCGAGGATGTGCAGGCCACCCAGCGATTTCACCTGCTCGTGGCGCTGCTGCCACTCCGACTTCAGGCGCGCACGCGTGGCCTCGTCGACTTCGGCGCCGGTCTCATCGGCGATGCGTGCAAGCTCGCCGTCCAGCGAACCGCCCAGCACGATGTCCGTGCCGCGACCGGCCATGTTGGTGGCGATGGTGACCGCACCGGGGCGGCCGGCCTGCTCGACGATGTGCGCTTCGCGCTCGTGCTGCTTGGCGTTCAGCACCTCGTGCGGAACGCCGGCCTTGTCGAGGTACTCGCTCAGCAGCTCCGACACTTCGATCGAGGTGGTGCCGACCAGCACGGGCTGGCCGCGCTTGTGCAGCTCGGCGATCTCCTTCGCCACGGCGCGGTACTTGCCGGCGCGGTTGAGGAACACCAGGTCCGGATGGTCCTTGCGCACCATCGGGCGATGGGTCGGGATCACCACCACTTCCAGGCCGTAGATGCTCTGGAATTCGTACGCTTCGGTGTCCGCCGTGCCGGTCATGCCCGACAGCTTCTTGTACATGCGGAACAGGTTCTGGAACGTGATCGAGGCCAGCGTCTGGTTCTCGCGCTGGATCTCCACGCGCTCCTTCGCCTCGACCGCCTGGTGCAGGCCATCGGACCAGCGGCGGCCCGGCAGCGTGCGGCCGGTGAATTCGTCGACGATCACCACCTCGTTGTCGCGCACGATGTAATCGACGTCGCGCTGGTAGATGGCGTGCGCGCGCAGCGCGGCGTTGAGGTGGTGCACGACGTGGATGTTCTGCGGGGCGTACAGGCTGTCGTCGCCCGCGAGGATGCCGGCGCCACGCAGCAGTTCCTCCGCGTGTTCCTGGCCGGCCTCGGACAGGTAGACCTGCTTCTGCTTCTCGTCGACCCAATAGTCGCCGGTGCTGTCTTCCTTCTCCTGGCGCGAGAGGCTCGGGACGATGGCATCGACCCGCGCATACAGTTCCGGCGACTCGTCCGCCGGGCCGGAGATGATCAGCGGGGTGCGTGCCTCGTCGATGAGGATGGAGTCGACCTCGTCCACGATCGCGTAGTGCAGGCCGCGCTGGAAGCGGTCCTCCTTCGACAGCGCCATGTTGTCGCGCAGGTAGTCGAAGCCGAACTCGTTGTTGGTGCCGTAGGTGATGTCGGCGGCATAGGCGGCGTGCTTGTCGCCATGCGCCATGCCAGGCCACACCACGCCGACCGACAGGCCGAGCCAGTTGTAGATCTTGCCCATCTGCACGGCGTCGCGGCGGGCCAGGTAGTCGTTCACGGTGACCACGTGCACGCCCTTGCCTTCCAGCGCGTTGAGGTACACCGGCAGCGTGGCGACGAGGGTCTTGCCTTCGCCGGTGCGCATCTCGGCGATCTTGCCCAGGTGCAACACCATGCCGCCGATCAGCTGCACGTCGTAATGGCGCATGCCGAGCACGCGCTGGCTGGCCTCGCGGCAGACGGCGAACGCCTCCGGCAGCAGCTTGTCGAGGGTCTCGCCCTTGGCCAGGCGCGCCTTGAACTCCCCGGTCTTGGCCTGCAGCTCCGCATCGCCGAGCGCGTGCATCTGCGGCTCCAGCGCGTTGATCTTGCGGACGATGCCATCGAGCTGCTTGAGCAGGCGTTCGTTGCGGCTGCCAAAGACACGGGTGAGCAGGCTGTTCAACATGGGACGGTGGAATCCTTGAAGGGGTCGCCGGTGGCCGGCGCGGCCCGGGAACCTTGAGGTCCGGACCATGAAAAAAGGGCGCAGTGCGCCCTTTCGTGGCTTGCCTATTGTAGCTGGGGGCGGCCTCGGCCGCCCGCAAGCCCCCCGCTCGGTTCAGCCGTGGGCGGTGCCCACCGTGGTGTTGCCGGCATAGCCATGCGCCTGCAGGAACGGCGCCGGGTTGATGTATTGCCCGTTCTTCCACACCTCGAGGTGCACGTGCGCGCCGGTGGAGCGGCCGGTGGATCCGGCGTGGGCCACCACCGTGCCGCGACGGACCAGGTCGCCCACCTGCTTCAGCAACGCGGTGTTGTGCGCGTAGCGGGTCACATAGCCGTTGCCGTGGTCGATCTCGATGACGTTGCCGTAACCGGTGCGCACGCCCACGAAGCTGACCACGCCATCCGCCACCGCGTACACCGGATCGCCGGTGTGGGCCGCGAAATCGATGCCCTTGTGGAACTGGCCACCGCCACCGAACGGGTCGGCGCGTTCACCGAAGCCCGAGGTGATGATCGGGCTCGCCGTGGGCGAGCGCGACGGCAGTGCGTGCGCGTCGAGCGCGCGGGTCGCCAGGAGCGATTCCAGGACCGAGAGCTGGTCGCCGGAGCTGCGCAGCTGGGCCTGGGTGGCGTCGAGCGCCGACGTCATCGCCGCGGGGCTGATGTCATGCACGGGACCGCCGCCGCCGGCGCCGGGCGTGCCGGAGAAATCGAACTCGCCATCCGAGAGGCCGGTGGTCTGCACGAGGCGCTGGCCCAGTGCATCGAGCCGCGTGGCCTGCGCCTGCAGTTCGGCGAGACGCGCGGACATCGCATTGAGTTCGCGCTGGGCATCGTGGCGGACGGTCGCGACCGTGGCGTCGCGCTGGGCGGCCTGTGCCTGCATCGCCGCCATGCTGGCGTGCTGCCAGGCGGCCTGCGCGCCTGCACCGGCGGCAAGGCCCGTGCCCAGCAGGACGGCGGCGACGCCGAACGGACGGAGGTGGAATGCCGCCATCGCGCGCGAACGCGTAGAGTGTGTCCAGAGTTTGAGGTGCTGCAATGTCATCACGATCGGTCCCGAAATCAGTGGCACCGCCATCGGCGCGCAAGGCGGCGAAGACGGCATGGGAGGCCGCGTTGGCCGGTCCGGCGGCGGATCCGTTGCGTCGCGCCATGTGGCTCGAGGCAGTGGACCAGCAACTGCGACCGGCGCTGCCGCCCGCACTGGCCGCGCACGCGCGCCTGGCCAATGTGGATGGAACGACCCTGGTTTACCTGGTGGACGGGCCGGTGTGGCACAGCAGATTGCGCCTGGCCGGGGAATCCGTCCTTGCTGCAGCCCGATCCGTCGGGCTTGGTGTCACGTCAATGGCGGTCCGCACGGCGCGGCAACCGTTCCCGGAGCCTCCGGGCAGTCGCTCGCGTCCCGGGGCTCCTACCCCGGCAGCGGAACATGCGGCCCTCCGGGCCGCCCGGCATCTGCTGGCCGACCATGTGCCGACCCCACCGGTTCCCGGACGGCGGCGTAGGGCCGAGCCGTCCCGGGGGGCGCATGCTAAGGGCCCGCCGGACGACGATTGTTAAGGGATTGGAAGACGGGGTGAAGCCGTACGGTCAAACCGTGACGGGCATCCCATAAATCGCGGGCAACGTGGCGGCGGCGACGTCATCGTCGAAGGTCACCTCTTCCCAGGCCTGCGGATTGGCCAGCAGTTCGCGAACGAGCCGGTTGTTGAGCGCATGGCCGGACTTGAAGCCGGTGTAGGCACCCAGGATCGGATGGCCGGCGAGATACAGGTCGCCGACGGCGTCGAGGATCTTGTGGCGGACGAACTCGTCCGCGTAGCGCAGCCCGTCCTCGTTCAGCACGCGGAACTCGTCGAGCACGATGGCGTTGTCCATCGAGCCGCCCAGGCCGAGGTTGCGCTCGCGCATGAATTCCAGGTCGCGCATGAAGCCGAAGGTGCGTGCGCGGCTGACTTCCTTGATGTAGCTGGTGGTGGAGAAATCCACCACGGCGCGCGACAGCGACCGCGGGATTGCCGGGTGCTGGAATTCGACGGTGAAATCAAGGCGGAAACCTGCGTAGGGGGTGAACCCGGCGCGCTTGTCGCCATCGGTCACTTCCACCGGTTCGATGATGCGGATGAAACGCTTGGGCGCGTTCTGCTCGTCGATGCCGGCGGACTGCAGCAGGAACACGAACGGGCTGGAGGAGCCGTCCATGATCGGCACTTCGGGCGCGGACAGTTCGACATACACGTTGTCGATGCCGAGGCCGGCGAGCGCGGAGAGCAGGTGCTCCACCGTCATGACGCGGGCTCCGTCGCGGATCAGGCCGGTGCACAGCATGGTCTCGCCGACGAGGTCGCCGCGGGCCGGGATCTCGACCACGGGATCAAGGTCGACACGGCGGAACAGCACGCCGGTATCGACAGGCGCGGGTCGCAGCGTAAGGAAGACTTTTTCGCCGCCATGCAGTCCCACGCCCGTGGCGCGGATGACGTTTCGCAATGTGCGCTGGCGAATCATGAGGCGTGGGAGCGTAGCACGCGAGGCGGGAAACCTGAACACGAAAGCTGAATCACGGCGTCAGTCCAGAACGGGCCGCCGGCGGCGCAGCCGGCGGCCCCGAATGGACATGGCCCAGGCGACGGATCAGTCGGCCTGGCGGCGCAGGAACGCCGGGATATTCAGGTAATCGGAGTCCGACGGCAGGGCGGCGATCGCCGGGGCGGCGCTGTCGCTGGCCGGGGCCGAGCGGCCACGCAGCACCGAGGAGATGCTGGGGTTGCCCATGCTGGCGGGACTGTAGGCGTCAGCCACGTCATCGATCGGCAGGCCGGTCGTGCCGTCACGCTTGGCCGACTGGCGCACCAGCTCCACCTGCGGGCGGCGGGTCTGCTCGAAGCCGCGATCCAGCGGACGCGGGGCGGCGCCGCGGGCGCTGACCGGGTTGAGGCCGGTGGCGACGACGGTGACGCGCACTTCGTCCTGCATGTCGGGATCGAGCACGGTGCCGATGACGACGGTGGCGTCCTCGGACGCGAAGTTCTCGACGGTGCGGCCCACTTCGTCGAACTCGGACATGGTGAAGTCCGGGCCGGCGGTGATGTTGACCAGGATGCCGTTGGCACCGGCCAGGTTGACGTCGTCGAGCAGCGGGTTCTGGATCGCCGCTTCGGCGGCTGCCTGCGCACGGTCATCGCCGCGGGCGTGGCCCGTGCCCATCATCGCCAGGCCCATCTCGGACATGACGGTGCGGACGTCGGCGAAGTCGACGTTGATCAGGCCCGGACGCACGATCAGGTCGGCGATGCCCTGCACGGCGCCCTGCAGCACGTCGTTGGCGGCACGGAAGGCCTGGATCATGGTGGCGTTGCGGCCAAGCACGGTGATCAGCTTCTCGTTGGGGATGGTGATCAGCGAGTCGACGTGCTGCGACAGTTCCTCGATGCCCTTCAGCGCGACCTGCATGCGGCGACGGCCTTCGAACGGGAACGGCTTGGTGACGACGGCGACGGTCAGGATGCCCATCTCCTTCGCCAGCTGCGCGACCACCGGTGCGGCGCCGGTGCCGGTGCCGCCACCCATGCCGGCGGTGATGAACACCATGTCGGCGCCCTGCAGCGCGTCCATGATGCGTTCGCGATCCTCCAGCGCGGCCTGGCGGCCGACTTCCGGGTTCGCACCCGCGCCCAGGCCCTTGGTGACGTTGCTGCCCAGCTGGAGCTGCAGCTTGGCGCCGCAGTTCTTGATCGCCTGGGAATCGGTGTTGGCCGTGATGAATTCCACGCCGTCCACCTGCGAGTTGAGCATGTGCGCGACCGCGTTGCCGCCGCCGCCGCCCACGCCAACCACCTTGATGACCGCGTTCGGGGCCATCTTTTCAACCAGTTCGAATTGCGCCATGTCCGTGTCCTCGAGTTGCGAATGTTGTTGTTATGTGTGTGTTGCGGTGTTTCAGAACTCGCCGCGGTACCAGTCCTTCAACTTGCCGAAGAGACTGCCGGCACGCCCGCCGTCCGGGAGCAGCGGGCGCGTCCTGCGCGGCTGTTCCTGCTGGCTGCCCATGAGCAGCAGGCCCACGCCGGTGGCATGCACCGGGTTGCCCACCACTTCCCCGAGACCGGTGACGTGCTGCGGGATGCCGATACGCACCGGCATCTGCAGCATTTCCTCGGCCAGTTCCACCACGCCTTCCATGCGCGCGGCACCTCCGGTCAGCACCATCCCGGCGCGGACCAGTTCCTCGAAACCGGAACGGCGCAGTTCGGCCTGCACCATCTCGAAGATTTCCTCGTAGCGGCCCTGCACGGCCTGCGCCAGCGCATGGCGCGGCAGGCGGCGCGGCGGCCGGTCGCCCACGCTCGGGACCTGGATCGATTCCTCGGCCGTCGCCAGCTGTGCGAGCGCGCAGGCATAGCGCACCTTGATCTGCTCGGCTTCCGGCGTCGGCGTGCGCAGCATGTGCGCGATGTCGCTGGTCACGTGGTCGCCGGCGATCGGCAGCGACGCGGTGTGCGAGATCGCGCCCTGCACGAACACGGCGATGTCGGTGGTGCCTGCGCCGATGTCGACCAGCGCCACGCCGAGTTCGCGTTCGTCGTCGGTCAGCACCGCGGTGGCCGAGGCCAGCGAGGCGAGTTCGAGCTCGTCCACCTTGAGGCCGCAGCGCTGCACGCACTTGGTGATGTTGGTGGCGGCCGACTGCGCGCAGACCACCAGGTGCGCATGCACCTCGAGGCGCACGCCGCTCATGCCGACGGGGTTGCGGATGCCTTCCTGCGAATCGTCCAGCACGTACTCGCGCGGGATCGCGTGCAGGATGCGCTGGTCCGCGGGGATCGCCACGGCCTTGGCCGCGTCGAGCACGCGGTCGAGGTCGTCGTAGGTGACCTCGGTGTCGCGCAGCGGCACGATGCCCGGCGAGTTGCGGCACTGGATGTGGTTGCCGGTGATCGAGGCATAGACCGAGCGGATCTCACAGCCGGCCATGAGTTCGGCTTCCTCGACGGCACGCTGGATCGACTGCACCGTGGACTCGATGTCGACCACCACGCCGCGCTTGAGACCGCGCGATTCATGCGTACCCAGGCCGATCACTTCGATCGGGTTGCCGGGGGAGTACTCGCCCACGAGGGCGGTGACCTTGGAGGTGCCGATGTCGAGGCCGACGATGAGCGACTTGTCGCCTTTGCGATTCATGTGGATTCCTGCGTGGCGCGGTCTTGCGGGGGGAGGATGGACACCGGCTTGGGCAGCACGGGTGCATCCGTCCAGCGCAATGCGAAACCGTTGGTGTAGCGGAGGTCGGCGCGTTGCAGCACGCGCGCGGGTTGTTCGGCCACGAGGCGCGGCATGATCCCGGCGAAGCGCGCGATGCGGGCTTCGGCATCATTGCGACCCACGACCACCTGCGTGCCGTTGCCGAGGGTGATCGACCAGCTGCCGCGGGCGTCCTGCGCCAGCGAGCGGATGCCCAGACCCGAAGTGCCGAACAGCGCCTGTGACTTGGCGTACAGCGCAAGCACCGTTGCGACGCTGCGCGGATCGCCGCCCAGGCGGGGCATGCCGGCCGGCAGCTTCAGCCCGGCCACGCGCGGGAACAGCGTGCCGTGCGTGGAGACGAGCTGCGCATCGCCCCAGTAGGCGAACGGCCGGTTCTCGGTCACGCGCACCTCGACCACGTCGGGCCAGCGCTTGCGCACCTCGGCGTGCTCGACCCAGGGCAGGCGCGACACCGCGGCCTGGGCCGACGGCAGGTCCACCGCGAAGAAGCCGCGACGCGCGTACGGCGCCAGCACCGCCCGCACCTGGCGCGCGTTGTCGGGAGCCACTTCGCCGTCGATGCGCAACGTGCGCAACGGGAAGCGCTGCGTGCCGATCCAGCCCTGAAGCACGGCCACCACCGGCAGCACGATCAGGGCGATCGCCGCGAAACCGACCAGCGTGCGCAGCAAGCCCCTCACCGGCGTGCCTCCAGCGTCTGTTCCAGGATGCGCCAGCACAGCTCCTCGAATCCGATGCCGATGTGGCCGGCGGCCTTCGGAACCAGCGAATGGCTGGTCATGCCGGGCGCGGTGTTCACTTCGATCAGCTGGAAGCCGCGCTCGACATCGCGCATCACGTCGACGCGGCCCCAGCCGGTGCAGCCAGCCGCGCGGAACCCGTCCAGCGCGAGGCGGCGGATCTGGGTTTCGTCGTCACCTTCAAGGCCGGGGCACAGGTATTGGGTGTCGTCGGCCACGTACTTCGCGTGGTAGTCGTACCACTCGCCGGCGGGGACGATGCGGATCGACGGCAGCACGACGTCGCCGAGGATGCCGACGGTGAATTCGGGACCGCGCACCATCTGTTCCATCAGCAGTTCGCCGGCGTAGCCGCGTGCGAATTCCTGCGCGGGCGCGAGATCGGCTTCGGCGAGGATGCGGAACACGCCGACGCTGCTGCCTTCGGACGAGGGCTTCACGAACAGCGGCAGGCCCAACTCACGGGCGGCAGCCATGAGATCGCCACCGGGCGCGATGCGTGCGAACTTCGGCGTGGGCAATCCTGCCGCGATCCACACCTGCTTGGTGCGGATCTTGTCCATCGTGAGCGCGGACCCGAGCACGCCCGGGCCGGTGTACGGCACGCCCAGGGCTTCGAGCAGGCCCTGCAGCACGCCATCTTCGCCACCGCCGCGGTTGCCGTGGAGGATGTTGAACACGCGATCGACCGTTCCTGCCCGGATGGCCTCGACCAGCGCGGGGATGCCATCGACCGCACGCGAATCGACCCCGCGCGACTGCAGCGCGGCCAGCACGTTCCTGCCGGAATCGAGCGAGACCTCGCGCTCGGCGCTGGTGCCGCCCATCAGCACGGCCACGCGGCCGAACGTTGCCGGATCCTGCGTGCGCAGCGCGGGAACGCCCGTCATGCCGCGCCTCCGTTCGTCGGGGTGAAACCCTCGCGGGCCAGTTGCTGCGCGGCGGCCCCGATGTCGCCCGCGCCCATCATCAGGAGGAGGTCGCCGTCGGCCAGCATCCCGACGAGTGCGTCACGCAGGTCCGCGGCGCTCGCCACCACCACCGGATCGACGCGGCCACGGGTGCGGACCGCACGTGCAAGCGACTTGCCATCGGCATTGGCGATGGGCGCTTCGCCGGCGGGATAGACCTCGGTCAGGAGCAGCACGTCGACCGACGACAGCACGTTCGCGAACTCGTCGAACAGGTCGCGCGTGCGGCTGTAGCGATGCGGCTGGAATGCCACCACCAGGCGCCGGTCGGGCCAGCCCCCCCGCGCCGCATCGAACACGGCAGCGAGTTCCTTCGGGTGGTGGCCGTAATCATCGACCACCGTGACGTTGCCGCCTTGCGGCAGCGGCAGGACCGCAAGCTGGTTGAAGCGGCGACCGATGCCCGCGAACCCTTCGAGTGCACGCGCGATCGCCGCCGGCGCCACGCCGAGCTGCCAGCCGATGGCGGCGGCCGCCAGTGCGTTCTGCACGTTGTGGCGGCCCGGCAGCGCGAGGGTGACCGGCGTGCAGCTGCCGTCGGGCAGGCACAGGTCGAACTTCATGCGCGCCCCCAGCTGCTTCACGTCACGCGCCTGGACGTCGGCATCCGCATGGAAGCCGTAGGTGAGCACGTGGCGCGGCGTGTCCGCGGCGAGCGCGGCGACCTCCGGATCGTCGATGCACAGCACCGCGAGCCCGTAGAACGGCAGGCGATGCAGGAACTCCGCGAATGCCTTGCGCACGTTCGCGAAGTCGTTGCCGTAGTTCTCGAGATGATCGGCATCGATATTGGTGATGACCGCGATCAACGGGTTCAACCGCAGGAAGCTGCCATCGCTCTCATCCGCCTCGGCGACCAGCCATGGGCCGTCACCGAGCTTGGCATTCGCGCCTGCAGCCAGCAGCTGGCCACCGATGACGAAGGTCGGATCGAGGTCGCCCTCGCCCAACACGCTCGCGGCGAGCGAGGTGGTGGTGGTCTTGCCATGCGTTCCGGCGATCGCGATGCCGCGGCGGAACCGCATCAGTTCGGCCAGCATCTCCGCGCGTGGCACCACGGGGATCCGCTGCGCGCGCGCTTCCATCAACTCGGGGTTGTCCGCCCTGATCGCGGACGACACCACCACGCAGTCGGCGCCCAGCACGTTCGACGCCGTGTGCCCGACGTGGATGGTCGCACCGGCCTTCTGCAGGCGGCGGGTGCTGGCGTTTTCCTTCTGGTCGGAGCCGGACACCGCGTAACCGAGCGTGCACAGCACCTCTGCAATACCA
>Ga0208126_1000042_pt1 | contig 12775 bp, 14 predicted proteins | sample SoimicmetaGmgHAA_FD_188334 | JGI IMG/M metagenome (GOLD analysis project Ga0208126, IMG submission 188334) | Soil and rhizosphere microbial communities from Laval, Canada - mgHAA (SPAdes) (version 2) | ecosystem: Environmental > Terrestrial > Deep subsurface > Rock core/Sediment | place: Laval... | reverse complement strand
TTCGGCGGTGCAGCACGTCGATGCGGTGTCCGGCGCGTTGATGGTGATGCCGCGGGGCCTGTTCGATCGCGTCGGCGGGTTCGACCCGGCCTACCGGCTGCATGCGGAAGACCTGGACCTGTGCCGTCGCGTGCGGGCAGCCGGGGCCACGGTCGCCATCGCCAACGATGTCAGCGCGCTGCACGTGCGCGGCGTGTCCTCGCGCTCGCGCCCCCTGTTCGTGGAGTGGCACAAGCACCGCGGCCTGTGGCGCTATTTCTCCACGCATGACGGCGCGCGACACGCGTGGCCGGTGCGTGCCGGCGTCTTCATGATGATCTGGGCGCGGTTCCCGCTGGCCGGGCTGCGCGCTGCCTGGCGCGCGCGTCAGGCACGCCCTAACGGAACTGGTTGATCGTGTCGCGCAGCTCGCGGGCTGCGCGGGCCGCCGCCTCGGCGTAGTCCGCACCCATCGACGCGTAGAGGATCCCGCGCGAGGAATTGACCAGCAGCCCCGTGCCGTCAGCCGTGCGCCCGTTGCGGACCACGGCTTCCACGTCGCCGCCCTGGGCGCCCACGCCGGGGATCAGCAGCGGCATGTCGCCGACCAGTCCGCGGATCACCTTCAGTTCTTCCGGGAACGTCGCGCCGACCACCAGTGCGCAGTTGCCGTCGCGATTCCATTCCGTGGCGATCGTGCGGGCGATGTGCTGGTAGAGCGGGACGGCGCCACTATCCCCGTCGGAAACGGTCAGTTCCTGGAAATCGCGCGCACCCGGGTTGGAGGTGTGGCAGAGGAACACGCAGCCGCGGTCGTTGCGCTGCAGGAAGGGGTCGGCCGAGTCGCGGCCCATGTAGGGGTTGAGCGTCACCGCATCGGCGCCGAACCGGTCGAAGGCCTCGATCGCGTACTGCTGCGCCGTGCTGCCGATGTCGCCACGCTTGGCATCGAGGATCACCGGGACAGCCGGATACGTGGCGTTGATGTGCGCGATCAGTCGCTGCAGCGCAGCCTCGCCGCCGTTGCTCGCGGCGAAGTAGGCGATCTGCGGCTTGAACGCGCAGGCGTACTCGGCGGTCGCATCCGCGATGTCGCGGCAGAATGCGAACAACGCATCCTCGTCGTTGGCGAAGGCATCGGGGAATTTCGCGGGATCGGGGTCCAGGCCCACGCAGAGCAGCGTGTCGGCCTGGTGCCAGCGGGTGCGCAGCCGTTCGATGAAGCCCATGTCGCCCGTCCGTCCGTCGAATGCGGTTTATTGTGCCAGCGTCACTTCAACGCCTTGAAGCGCAACCGGTGCGGGCCGGCATCGGCGCCCATGCGGCGCTTCTTGTCCTCTTCATACTCGCGGTAGTTGCCCTGGAAGAACTCCACGTGTGAGTCGCCCTCGAAGGCGAGGATGTGCGTGGCGATGCGGTCGAGGAACCAGCGGTCGTGCGAGATCACGAAGGTGTTGCCCGGGAATTCCAGCAACGCATCCTCCAGCGCACGCAGCGTCTCGATGTCGAGGTCGTTGGACGGTTCGTCGAGCAGCAGCACGTTGCCGCCCTGCAGCAGCGTCTTCGCCATGTGCAGGCGACCGCGTTCACCGCCCGAGAGCGTGCCGACGAGCTTCTGCTGGTCCTGGCCCTTGAAGTTGAAGCGGCCGATGTAGGCGCGCGACTGGATCTCGATGCCGTTGATGTTGAGGATGTCGAGACCGCCTGAGACTTCCTGGAACACGTTGTGGTTGCCGGCCAGCGCGTCGCGGCTCTGGTCCACGTAGGCGAGCTTGACCGTCGAGCCCATTTCGATGGTGCCGGAGTCCGGCTTTTCCTGTCCCGTGATCATCTTGAACAGCGTGGACTTGCCGGCGCCGTTCGGGCCGATGATGCCCACGATCGCGCCCGCGGGCACCATGAACGACAGGTTGTCGATCAACAGCCGGTCACCGAACTTCTTGCTGACGCCCTTGAACTCGACCACCTTGGCGCCGAGGCGCTCGCCCGGCGGGATGAAGATCTCGTTGGTCTCGTTGCGCTTCTGGTAATCGACGGCCTGCAGTTCCTCGATGCGCGCGAGGCGCGCCTTGCCCTTGGAGCGGCCGCCCTTGGCATTCTGCCGGGCCCATTCCAGCTCCTTCTGGATCGCCTTCTGCCGGGCCTTCTCGCCGGATTCTTCCTGCTTGAGGCGTTCTTCCTTCTGGGTCAGCCAGTCGGTGTAGTTGCCCTTCCACGGAATGCCGCGGCCACGGTCGAGTTCCAGGATCCACTCGGCGGCGTTGTCGAGGAAGTAGCGGTCATGCGTCACCGCCACCACGGTGCCGGTGTAGCGGGCGAGGAACTGCTCCAGCCATTCCACCGACTCGGCGTCGAGGTGGTTGGTCGGTTCGTCGAGCAGCAGCATGTCGGGCTTCTGCAACAGCAGCCGGCACAAGGCGACGCGGCGCTTCTCGCCACCGGACAGCTTGCCCACGACCGCCTCCCACGGCGGCAACCGCAGCGCGTCGGCGGCCACTTCCAACTGGTTTTCCAGGGTGTGCGCGTCACCGGCCGCGAGGATCGCCTCCAGCCGCTCCTGTTCCTTGGCCAGCTTGTCGAAGTCCGCACCCTCCTCGGCGTACGCGGCATACACGGCGTCCAGCGCGGCCTGCGCCTGCAGGACTTCGCCCACGCCTTCTTCGACCGCTTCGCGCACGGTCTTGTTCGGGTCGATCTCCGGTTCCTGCGCCAGGTAGCCGACCTTGATGCCGGGTTGCGGGCGCGCCTCGCCCACGAAATCGGTGTCGACGCCCGCCATGATCTTCAGGACAGTGGACTTGCCCGCGCCATTCAGGCCCAGCAGGCCGATCTTGGCGCCCGGGAAGAAGGACAACGAAATGTCCTTGATGATCTGGCGCTTGGGTGGAACGGTCTTCGAGACACCGTTCATGGTGTAGATGTATTGGGACATGGGGGCTCCGGTGGGGCGCAGTGAACCGCCGGCGCATGCCGGGATCACGGTCTGGGATGGCGGAATTATAGCGGGCGGTCACACCCCGCCGTCCGTCTCCTGAACCATCATGATGGGAATCCGTGGGCTTGGAAGCCCGTTCAGGTTGGCTGTCCGATAGTGGCGATCGTGCAATCCGGCACGAGGAGATCTCCATGAAGACCGCACTCAAACTGGCCCCGATCGTCCTGGCCTCGCTGGCCTGCGTGGCGACCCCGGCCTTCGCGAAGGATCACGGCTACGACCGCGGCGACTGGCAGCAGCACCGCGGCCATGGCGACGACAACGACCAGGGTGACCGCCGCGGGCATGACCGGGGTGATTACCGGCGTGGCGACGACCGCCGCTGGTCCGGCGATCGCGATGACGACCGCAACGACGACCGCAATCGTCGCTATCACGGCAACGGCCATTGGGACAACGGCCGCCGCGGCCCGCCGCCGTGGGCGCGTGGCCACAGTTACCGCAGCTATGGCTACAACAACGTCTACGTGGTCCCGTACAACGACTACCGCCGCTACCAGCTGTACAACCCGCAGTCGGGATACGGCTGGATGCGTGATGACGGCGGGCACTACATGCTCGTGCAGATGGCCTCGGGCATCATCAGCGACATCCTGTACCGCAACGGCCTCTGATCCACGCGGTCCGGGCAATACCAGGGCGCACCCTCCGGGGTGCGCCTTTTTCATTGTCGGCTCCGGGGGCTGCAACCGGTACAATTTGCGCCTCATCCCAAAGAATTCCCCCGAGGCGCCAGGATGTTTCCGAAGGACCAGACGATCGCCGGCTTCGATCCCGACCTTGCCGCCGCCATCGCGGGCGAGGTGAAGCGCCAGGAGGACCATGTCGAGCTGATCGCGTCCGAGAACTACTGCAGCCCGATGGTGATGGAAGCCCAGGGCAGCCAGCTCACCAACAAGTACGCCGAGGGCTATCCGGGCAAGCGCTACTACGGTGGCTGCGAATTCGTGGACATCGCCGAGCAGCTGGCCATCGACCGCCTGAAGCAGCTGTTCGATTGCGATTACGCCAACGTGCAGCCGCATTCCGGCAGCCAGGCCAACCAGGCCGTGTACCTCGCGCTGCTGCAGCCCGGCGACACCATCCTCGGCATGTCGCTGGCCCACGGTGGCCACCTGACCCACGGTGCCAAGGTGAACGTCAGCGGCAAGCTCTTCAACGCCGTGCAGTACGGCGTCAACGACCAGGGCCTGATCGATTACGACGAGGTCGAGCGCCTTGCCGTCGAACACAAGCCGAAGATGCTGGTCGGCGGCTTCTCCGCCTATTCGCAGGTGGTGGACTGGGCGCGCATGCGCGCCATCGCCGACAAGGTGGGCGCGATCTTCTTCGTCGACATGGCGCACGTGGCCGGACTCATCGCGGCCGGGGTGTATCCGAGCCCGCTGCCTCACGCGCACGTGGTCACCTCCACCACGCACAAGACCCTGCGCGGCCCGCGTGGCGGCATCATCGTGGCCAAGGGTGCGGACGAGGAGACGCAGAAGAAACTGCAGTCGATCGTGTTCCCGGGCATCCAGGGTGGTCCGCTGATGCACGTCATCGCGGCCAAGGCCGTGGCGTTCAAGGAAGCATTGGAGCCAGGATTCAAGGCCTACCAGCAGCAGGTCGTGAAGAACGCCCGGGCCATGGCCAAGGTGATCATGGATCGCGGCTACAGGATCGTGTCCGGCGGCACCGACAACCACCTGATGCTGATCGACATGATCGGCAAGGGCGTGACCGGCAAGGCGGCGGAAGAGGCGCTCGGCCGCGCCCACATCACCGTCAACAAGAACGCGGTGCCGAACGATCCCCAGAAGCCGTTCGTCACGTCCGGCCTGCGCATCGGCACCCCTGCGGTGACCACGCGCGGCTACAAGGAGCCGGAGTGCGTGGCGCTTGCCAACTGGATCTGCGACGTGCTGGACAACCCCAAGGACGAGGGCGTGATCGCCGGGGTCCGCGCCAACGTGGAGCTGCAATGCAAGCAGTTCCCGGTCTACGGATAAGCCGGGTTGCATTGCCCTTTCTGCCAGCACGCGGACACCCGGGTCATCGATTCCCGCGTATCCGATGACGGCGCCACCATCCGGCGGCGCCGCGAGTGCGAGGCATGCGGCGAGCGGTTCTCCACGCAGGAAATGGTGGAACTGAAGCTGCCCGGGATCATCAAGTCGGATGGCCGCCGCGAACCGTTCGATGCGCGCAAGCTGCGGCAGAGCTTCGACCGCGCGCTGCACAAGCGGCCGGTGTCGGAGGAAGAGGTCGAGACCGCCGTGCGCGCAGTGGTCCATGGCCTGCGAATGACGGCCGAACGCGAGCTGCCTTCGCGCCGCGTGGGCGAGTTCGTGATGGCGGAACTGCGCAAGCTCGACCAGGTCGCGTTCGTCCGCTTCGCATCCGTGTACCGCGCGTTCGAGGACGTCGCGGATTTCCGCGAGGAGCTCGATCGGCTGGAGAGCGAGCACGCGGGTGAAGGCCAGCTGCCGCTGCTCGGCGGCGCGGCCCCCGCGAAGGGAAGCAAGGGCAAATGAGCGCGAGCCGCCTTGACCTTGAAATGATGGCGCGTGCGCTGCGCCTGGCGGCGCGCGGCGCCTACACCACCAAGCCCAACCCGATGGTCGGCTGCGTGGTGGTGCGCGATGGCGCCATCGTGGGCGAGGGCTGGCACCAGCGTGCCGGCGAGGCCCATGCCGAAGTGTTGGCGCTGCAGGCGGCGGGCGAACATGCACGTGGCGCGACCGCCTACGTGACGCTGGAGCCGTGCGCACACACCGGGCGCACCGGCCCCTGCGCGGACGCGCTGGTGCAGGCGGGCGTGGCGCGCGTCGTCGCGGCGATGCGCGATCCGTATCCGCAGGTGGATGGCGTGGGCTTCGACCGTCTGCGCGCGGCGGGCATCGCCGTCGAGGCCGGCGTGATGGAGGCGCAGGCGCGCGAACTCAACCGGGCGTTCTTCTCGCGCATCGAGCGCGGCAGGCCGTGGGTGCGGGTCAAGCTGGGCATCAGCCTGGACGGACGCACGGCGCTCGAAAGCGGGGAATCGCAGTGGATCACCAGCGAGCCGGCGCGTGCGGACGTGCATCGCTGGCGCGCGCGTTGCGGGGCCCTGCTCACCGGCGCCGGCACAGTGCTTGCGGATGATCCGCATCTCACGGTCCGCCTGCCCGACGACACGCCGTTCGTGGCACCCCTTCGCGTGGTGCTGGACCCGGGATTGGCGACCGTCGCGCGCGGTCGCGTCCGCGAAGGTGATGTCCCCACCGTCTACTACCACGCGCCCGACGCCAAGCCGCCGCGTGGATTCGATGCGCAACGGGTGGCCGTGTCGGTGCGTGCAGGCATGCTTGACCTGGATGCCGTGCTCACTGATCTCGCGAAGCGCGAGATCAACGAAGTGCAGGTCGAGGCGGGCGCCACGCTCGCCGGTGCGTTCCTGAAGGCCAGCCTGGTCGATGAATTGCTTGTCTACGAGGCGCCCACGGTGCTGGGCGACCGGGCCCGTCCGATGTTCGATGCCCTGGATGTCGAGACGATGGCGCAGCGCTACGCATTCCGCCGCCTCGACGTGCGTCAGGTCGGTCCCGACACCCGCATGATCCTGCAGCCGGAGCCGCGCGCCTGATGTTCACCGGCCTCATCCAGGGCGTGGGGCACCTGCGCATGCGCGAGCCGCGTGGCGGAGACGTGCGGTTGCATGTGGACACGGGCACGCTGCCGTTCGAGCGCGTGCAGCTGGGCGAGAGCATTGCCGTCAACGGCGTGTGCCTCACGGTGGTGGCGTTCGATGACCACGCGTTCGCCGCGGACGCCTCCAACGAGACGTTGATGCTGACGACGCTGGGGGCATTGCCGGAGGGTCGCGCGCTCAACCTGGAACGCGCGCTGCTGCCGACCGATCGCATGGGCGGGCACCTGGTGAGTGGCCACGTGGATGGGCGTGGCGAGGTGCAGCAGGTCTGGGACGATGCCCGCGCACAGCGCTGGCGGTTCACGGCGCCCGCGACGCTGCTTCGGTACGTCGCGCAGAAGGGCTCGATCTGCGTGGACGGAGTGAGCCTGACGGTGAACGCCGTGGACGACGTCGCGTTCGAGGTGGCGTTGATCCCGCACACGGTGCAGCACACGGCGTTCGATTCGACGGCGGTCGGCGATGCGGTCAACCTCGAGGTCGACCTCGTCGCGCGCTACGTGGAGCGGTTACTGGCGACGCAGTCGGGGACCACGCCATGACCTTCGCCACCATCCCGCAACTCCTCGATGAACTGCGCGCGGGCCGCATGGTCGTCATCGTCGACGACGAAGACCGCGAGAACGAAGGCGACCTCATCATGGCCGCCGAACTGGTGCGGCCATCCGACATCAACTTCATGGTCACGCACGCGCGCGGCCTCGTGTGCCTGTCGCTGACGCGCGAACGCTGCCGCCAACTCGGCCTGCCGCCGATGGTGCGCGACAACACCTCGCCGCACCACACCAATTTCACCGTGTCGATCGAAGCGGCCGAAGGCGTGACCACGGGCATCAGTGCGTACGACCGCGCGCACACCGTCCGCACGGCCGCGCGACCGGATGCGCGCCCGGAAGACCTCTCGCAGCCGGGCCACATCTTCCCGCTGATGGCGCAACCCGGCGGCGTGCTCAGCCGCGCCGGCCACACCGAGGCCGCGAGTGACCTTGCGCTGCTCGCCGGGCTCGAACCCGCTGGCGTGCTGGTGGAGATCCTCAATCCCGATGGCAGCATGGCGCGTCGTCCGGAGCTTGAAGTGTTCGCGCGCGAGCACGGCCTGAAGATGGGCTCGATCGAAGCACTGATCCGCCATCGCCTCGAGACCGAGCACACCGTCGAACGCATCGACAGCCGCGGGATCGACACGCCGCACGGCGCGTTCCACCTGCACACCTACCGCGACCGCCTGGACCACCGGTTGCATTTCGCGCTGCAGCGGGGCGAGGCCGATCGCGAGCAACCCACGCTGGTGCGGGTGCAGTCGCGCAACGTGCTGACCGATGCGCTGCACTGGCGACGCGACGACGGTGGCGCGCCCACGGATGCGGTGCTGGCCCGGTTGGCCGACGCGGGGGCGGGCGTGCTGGTGTTGCTGGCGGACGTGGACACGCCCGAAACCCTGCTGGCGCGCATCCGCGAGCAGCCGGGCACCGCCGATGCCGGCGCGCTGATGGGCTGGCGCCAGACCGGCGCGGGCAGCCAGATCCTTTCCGATCTGGGCTACGGGAAGCTTCGGGTGCTCGGTACCCCACGCAAGCAGGTGGGCCTGGCCGGGTACGGCCTGGACATCGTGGACTACGTCGCCATCGCCCCGCGTTAGACTGCACGCCCCGGCCCAGACCCCCGATTCCCGCCCCATGCCCAGTTTCGAAGGCGACCTGCGCGCCCCCGCCGGCGCCCGTTTCGCCATCATCGCCAGCCGCTGGAACGCCCGCATCACCGAAGCGCTCATCGAGGGTGCACGCTCCGGGCTGCAGGCCAACGGCATCGACGGTGACGCCATCGACCTGGTGCGCGTGCCCGGTGCCTGGGAGATCCCGGTGGCGTGCGCGCAGCTTGCGCGTGCTGGCCGCCATGCCGGGCTGATCGCGCTGGGTTGCGTGGTGCGTGGCGACACCCGGCATTACGAACACGTGGCCGATGGCTGCTCCGAAGGCCTGATGCGCGTGGCGCTGGACCATGGCGTACCGGTGGCCAATGGCGTGCTGGCGGTGGAGCAGTTCGAGGATGCAAGCGCCCGCGCGGGTGGCGCACATGGCAACAAGGGCGAGGAAGCCGCCTTCGTGGTGCTGGAGATGGCCAACCTGCTGGAGCGCCTCGCATGACCACGCATCGCAACAACGGCATCGATCCGGTCCTGCGTACGCGGGCGCGCCGCCGCGCCATGCAGGCGGTCTATGCATGGCAGATGTCCGGTGGCGAGGCACGCGCGGTGATCGCGCAGTTCGCGCATGAGCAGGCGCGCGAGCAGGCGGACCTGGTGTATTTCGAGGACCTCGTGCGCGGCGTGATCGGGCACCACGCCAGCCTGGATGCGGCGCTGCGTCCGTTCCTCGATCGCGAAGTCGCGCAGGTCGATCCGGTGGAACGCTCGGTGTTGCGCATCGCTGCGTATGAACTCAAGCATCGCCTCGACATCCCGTACCGCGTGGTGATCAACGAGGCCATCGAGACCGCGAAACGCTTCGGTGCCGAGCACGGCCACACCTACATCAACGGCGTGCTGGATGGCGCGGCGGAGGAATGGCGCGCGGTCGAAGCCGCCGCCCGTCCGCGGTGATCGGCCGGCTGTGACGGGCTGCCGTGTCCAGTGAATTCAGCCTGATCGACCGCATCCGCGCGCGGATCGCGCTGCGTCCGGACGTGGTGCTGGGCATCGGCGACGATGCCGCGATCGTGCAGGTGCCGCCGGGCCACGAACTGGTCATCGCCACCGACATCCTCAACGTCGGCGTGCATTTTCCGGCGGAGACCGCACCCGCGGACATCGGCTGGAAGGCGCTCGCGGTGAACCTGTCCGATCTCGCGGCGATGGGCGCCATGCCCGCGTGGTGCACGTTGTCGCTGTCGCTTCCCGACGGGGATCCCGACTGGCTCGATGCCTTCATCGAGGGATTCCTCGATCTTGCATTGCCCGCCGACATCACGCTGGTCGGTGGCGACACGACGCGAGGGCCGTTGTCGGTGGGGGTGACCGCGTGCGGGCTCGTTCCCGCGGGCAGCGCGTTGCGTCGCGATGGCGCGCGCGTGGGTGACGACGTGTGGGTCAGCGGCACGCTGGGTGATGCAGCGCTGGGCCTGCGCGATGTATTGCAGGGCAGGGCGACGGATCCCGGGTTGCGCGCGCGGCTGGACCGCCCCGAGCCACGGCTCGCGCTGGGCCATGCATTGCGCGGCGTGGCCAATGCCTGCATCGATGTGTCCGACGGCGTGCTGCAGGATCTCGGCCACGTCTGTGCTGCGAGCGGGGTGGGGGCTTCGCTGGACCCGGACGCGTTGCCTGCGGGCGCGGGTGTTGCCGCGATCCAGGATCCCGACGAACGCGCGGCGCTGCAATCGTCGGGCGACGACTATGAATTGTGTTTTACCTCGGATCCAGCCCGGCGCGAGCGCATCCTCGCGGAGGCCAGGGCGGTGCGCACGCCGGTCACGCGCGTGGGCACGATCAACGCCGGCGCGGGCGTGCAATGCCTGCGCGATGGCGTGCCAGTCGACCTGCCGCAGCGCGGCTTCGACCACTTCGGCCACTTGAACTAGGGGCGATCAGCAGTCGTCGGCGCGGAACGCGTCGCGGATCCATTCGAGGCGGGGTGCCCCGGGATCGCCACTTGCCGACACCACGTCGAAACGGCACCCCCGCAGTGCGTGCTCGCGATGCCGTTGCAGGAAGCCTTCCGCCGCGCGCACCAGCTTGCGTTGCTTGCGCCAGTCCACGGACTCGGCGCCACTGCCGAAGGCATCGCTGCGGCGGAACCGCACCTCGACGAACACCAGCGTGTCGCCGTCCAGCATCACCAGGTCCAGTTCGCCCACGCGCAGGCGCGCATTGCGCGCCACCTCATGCCAGCCCTTGGCGAGCAGGAACGCGCGGGCCGCGTCCTCGACGCCGGCACCGATGCGCTGGCGATCCGGCTCAGTGCGCGGCAAGCGGAACCGGCGCGCCGTTGCGGAACACCGACCAGCCCGGCGTGCGTTCGATGTTGCCGGCCAGGTCGAGGCGCAGGTCGCCGGTGGCGCCATGGATCGCGCGTTCGCCACTGGCCAGGTGGCCCAGGTACGCGGTGATCAACCAGGCGTCATACCCGAATGCGAACAGACGGCCAGCGGCACCACGTGCGCTATCGCTGAGCCCGGCCATCGATGCCGCCGACGGCACCTTGCCTGCCTGCCGCACGTTCCAGGCCTCGGTCGGGAAAACCACGCCATCCAGCGTGGCCATGTCGCTGGCGCCATCGTTGTCGAACAGGATCTGCGAGGTGGCCATGCGACGGAGATTGGCGATCGGCGACGCCGCGATGGCGGGCAGCGCCGCGCGCGCATCGTCGCCACGCGTGGCGAGGAACACGCCATCGATCGCACTGGATTTGGCCAGCATCGCCTGCAGGTCGGTCGGGAAGCTCGTGGCCTTGCCCTGCACCACGATCGCGGGTTCGGCCTTGCCGCCGATCTTCGTGAACGCGGCCGCGAACGCATTTTCCGCGCGCCGCAGGCTGGAATCGGTGCCGGACACCACCAGCACGTGGCGCATGCCAGTGGCATGCATGGCCTTGGCGACGGCCATTGCCTCATCCTCAGGCGTCAGCGCAAAACTCACGCTGCCGGGCGGCGTGGGTTCGCTGGTGTGGTTGAGTGCCAGCACCGGCACCTTCAACGCTGCACCCTTGCCGAACAGCGCGCCAACCTGTTCGCGCCCGAGCGGGCCGACGATGTAATCCACGCCGTCCGCCGCGGCCTTGGCGTACGCGCCCGCCACGCCATCGGTGGTGTCGTAGAAGCGGATGTCGGGACGATGGCGCGGTTCGCCGTAATAGGCGGCGAGGAAGCCGTCGCGCACGGGCTCCGCCGCCTTCGCCAGCGCGCCCGTCAACGGCAACAACACGCCAACGTGGTTCGGGGGCTGGTAGCCATCGGCCTCGGCGGCTGCGCGCCCGGAGACGTCGTAGTGCGTCGTGTTGAGCGGGGCCTGCACTTCGCTGGTGGCCGCCGCGGGGCCGCGCACCGTGGTCGTGGTCGTGCAGGCCGCGAGCGCACAGGCGGCGATGGCCAGCGTGCAGGTTTTCCAGGTCGGCAACGGATGCATACGGCAATCCTCGGGGGAACCGCTAGGATTCTACCTGCCCGCATCACGGACGCATGATGACCACGCCAGCCGCCGGAACCCTCCATATCGTCGCCACGCCCATCGGCAACCTGGGCGACATGGGCGCGCGCGCCATCGAAGTATTGCGCGCGGTGGATGCCATCTGCGCGGAGGACACGCGGCGCACGCGTCCGCTGCTGATGCATTTCGGGATCGATCGGCCGCTGGTGGCCCTGCACGATCACAACGAGGCGCAGGCCAGTGCGTCGATCGTGCGACGCCTCCTGGCTGGCGAGTCGCTGGCGCTGGTGTCCGATGCGGGGACCCCGCTGGTGTCGGACCCCGGCTACCGGCTGGTCCGCGCCGCGCGCGAGGCCGGGATCCGCGTGAGCCCCGTGCCTGGCGCCAGCGCGCTTGTGGCCGCGCTCAGCGTGGCGGGGCTGCCGAGTGACCGCTTCGTGTTCGAGGGCTTCCTGCCTGCCAAAGCCTCCGGGCGGCGCGAGCGGTTGCAGGGCCTCGCGGGCGAATCGCGCACGGTGATCCTGTACGAGGCCTCGCACCGCATCGTCGAATTGCTGGACGATGCCGCCGCCATCTTCGGCGCGGCCCGCCATGCGGTGGTGGCGCGCGAGCTGACCAAGCTGTTCGAGACCGTGCTGGATGGTCCGCTGGGGGAGCTGGCCACGCGTGTGCGTGCCGACCCCAACCAGCAGAAGGGCGAATTCGTGGTGCTGCTGGAGGGTGCGGATGATCCCGCCGACGCCCGGTTGGCGGAAGGGCGGCGGGTGTATGCGCTGCTGGGCGCACACCTGCCGCCGTCCACGGCCGCCAAGCTCGCGGCTGAACTCACCGGGGCGCCCCGCAAGGCGCTGTACGGGCAGGGATCCGACGCGTGAGACAATGGCCATTGGCGGAGTCGGCCAGGCAGCCGCGTCATCGTTCCTGCGTGCAGGACGATGCCGAGGAAAGTCCGGGCTCCACAGGGTACGGTGCCAGGTAACGCCTGGGC
>Ga0208126_1000041_pt1 | contig 12836 bp, 10 predicted proteins | sample SoimicmetaGmgHAA_FD_188334 | JGI IMG/M metagenome (GOLD analysis project Ga0208126, IMG submission 188334) | Soil and rhizosphere microbial communities from Laval, Canada - mgHAA (SPAdes) (version 2) | ecosystem: Environmental > Terrestrial > Deep subsurface > Rock core/Sediment | place: Laval... | reverse complement strand
TCGACGCACCGGATGCGGCAGGTGCTGGTGCCCATGGCGCTGAGCCTGCTGCTGGTGGTCGCCGTGCTGCGCGGGTGTGGCGTGGAGCTCACGCTGTTCCACCTCGTGGCCTTCATCCTCGCGGCCGGGCTGGGCCTGGATTACGCCCTGTTCTTCGAGCATGCCGGCGACGACCGCGCCGACCAGCTGCGCACGCTGCATGCATTGATCGTGTGCAGCCTGACCACGCTGGTGGTGTTCTTGCTGCTCGCCTTGTCGTCCATCCCGGTGCTGCGCGCGATCGGGGTGACCGTGACGCTGGGCGTGGTATTCAATTTCGTGCTGGCATTGCTGGTCGCCCGCGAGCCGCTGGGGCAGGGGGACGCTGCGTGAGCGACGCGGCCATCGACATCGAGGCACTGGTGCCGCACAAGGGCGCGATGTGCCTGTGGCAGCGCGTGGTCGATCACGACACGACGCATGTGCGCGTGGCGACACTGGGACATCGCGATCCCGCGAACCCGTTGCGTTCCGGTGATTGCCTGCGCGGCGTGCACCTGTGCGAATACGGGGCGCAGGCGATGGCGGTGCATGGCGGCCTGCTGGGCCTGGACTCTGGCTGCCCCGTGCGCGCCGGCGTGCTGGTGGCCCTGCGCGCAGTGGACATCCGCGTGGAGCGCATCGACCTGCTGGAAGGCGAGTTGGTGGGCGAAACCGAGCTGCTGATGGATTCCGCCGGCAGCCAGCAGTACGCCTTCCGCATCCTGCGCGGCGACGGAGTCATCGCGGAAGGGCGGGCCGCGGTGATGCTGCAGGGCTGAATGCCCGGCATCGGCTAGGATGCCGCGCATGGACACGATGACACTCCAAGGCAAGCGCGCGCTGGTCACCGGCGGCAGCGGTGATATCGGAGGTGCGATCTGCCACGCCCTGGCGGCCATGGGCGCGGACGTGATCGTCCACGCCAACGGCAACCTGGCCCGCGCGGAATCCGTGGTGCAGGCCATCCACGCGAATGGCGGGCACGCGGGTGCGATCGCCTTCGACGTGACGGATGCCGCGGCCTGCGGTCATGCGATCGAATCCCTCCTCGCCGAGGGTCCAGTGCAGGTGCTGGTGAACAACGCCGGCATCCATGACGACGCACCGATGGCGGGAATGCGGCACGACCAATGGGCGCGTGTGGTCGATGTCTCGCTCAACGGGTTCTTCAACGTCACGCAGCCCCTGCTGTTGCCGATGGCGCGCACGCGTTGGGGTCGCATCGTCAGCGTGTCGAGCGTGGCCGCCGTGCTCGGCAACCGCGGGCAGGCCAATTATGCCGCTGCGAAAGCGGCACTGCATGGCGCGACCAAGTCGCTCGCGCGGGAGATGGGCAGCCGCGGGATCACGGCGAACGTGGTGGCACCCGGGGTGATCGCGGGAAGCATGACGTCGGAGGTTTTCGCGCCGGAGCAGGTGAAGGCGATGGTGCCGGCGGGCCGCGCGGGATCGCCCGACGAGGTCGCCGCAGTCGTGGCGTTCCTGTGTTCGCCGGCCGCGGGTTACGTCAATGGGCAGGTCATCGGGATTGATGGCGGGATGAGCTGAAACGCGGCGTTGTCGCTGCGGCGGGCTTGGTGGACTTGACGCCACCTGCGACACGTCGTGAATACATCCATGTAGGCTCGGCCGCGCCATCCATGGCGCGGACGGTCGCAGGCCGGCGCCCAAGCCCTCCAAGCCTCGTGTTACCGAGCGCGCACCACGTCGCCATAGTCGGTGGGTCGCAGGATCCCATTTCGATTTGGCACCGTTCACCATCGATGCGCCTTATGCGGGCCAACCGGCCAACGAACGTGCAAAGGGCGAGCTTGAATCCAATTTCAAGTTGCGGGTTCAGCCGGTGATTGCGGGGTGGAACGCGGCATGGCCGGCGACTGAAGGGAGCACGCTCAAGATCGAGCCGCGCATTGCCGAAGTTCGTTCGGTCAGCGCTGCTGCCCGGTTCTGGGGCGGTGTGTTTGCCGGTGGTTCCGGCCTCGACATCAAGGTAAAGCTCACGGATGCCGCGACGGGCGAAGTGATTGGCGAGCCTGAGTTCTACCAGCATGCGAATGCTTGGGGTGCGACTTATTCATTCGGCGCCACCGACAAGACGATGCTGCTGCGAGTGGCCACGATGGTCCGCGAGTATCTGAAGAAGAACCGCGAAACCCCGACTGCCGTGGCGGTGGCTGTTGCCCCGGAAGTCGCGGACTGATCACTTCGACGGTCGCAGGCTGGCGTTCAAGCCCTCCAAGCCTTTGGTAAGTGGTGGTTCGCGTACAGGCGGCCATGGAAGGCCGCCGGCCCGAACCCGGCGCAGGACAGCGCCGGCTGAGGGGAAGCGGACTGCCGCTTACCAGAGGCGCCCGCGCATGCTCACGCCGCCCTTGCGTACCACGCAGGTGACAACAGCGGCGCATCCGGCATCGACGCACCGACCAGCAGCGCATCCAGCGTGGACGTATCCACCGAAGGCGCCGACTCCCGGATGCGTTCCCGGATCTCCATCGCCAGGTCCTGCATGTGCCCGAGGTTGTCATCGACGCGTGCGATGAACGCATCCGCGTCCACGCGGTCGTGAAGCATCCGGTTCATCTCGCGGAACCACCCGATGTCGAACTGGTCCAGCAGGCGTCCATCCTCGGGCGTGCCATGCGGGCAGGCGTCCGACCACGCCCGCAGCAACGGCTGCATCGCCAGGTTGAGTGCGCTCGCACGTTCGAAGCGCGGACGCATTTTCCCCAGCATTCCCAGGTCAGTCAGATAGCCCGAGATCGCCAGCGGCGCCAGCAGCGACCAGTAGTACGTGTAGTCCCAGATCACCTTGACAGGCATCACCAGCGCATTGCCGAAGATCGGGTACTGGCCCTGGTACAGGACCATCGTGTTCGCGTGGAACGACTGCATCAACTGATCGTACAGCCGTGCGTACGCCCCGGCGGATCCACCCGCGCGATCCTTAGCCACCAGGTCGGTGATGAAGGTGTTGGCCATCGCGATGAAATCGCTGCCCGGCGAATAGAACGGATCCGGGAACACGCCCGCCTCGCCGGTGAGCGCCCAGCGGCGTGGCGACATCAGTTCGGCGCAGTCGTGCGAGAAATGGCGCAGGAAGCGGAAATCGAGTACCGAATGTTCCGGTCGCTCCAATGCGGTCGCCAGGCGCGGCTGGTGCATGCGCAGCCATGCCATCGCCTTTTCATGCGTGTTGTAGGTCTCGAGCGGGTGCAATGCCTGGTCGGCGACGATGCCGATGGAGTGCGCGCCCGAAGCCAGGGGAATCAACCACACCCAGTAGCCGTCGCCGCACAGGTGGTTGGTGCTGCGCCAGCGTTCGCGGGGATCGCACCGCTGTTGCCATGCAGCGTCTTCGGACCAGCCATCGGGCCGCACGAAGCCGTCGACGCGCCACCAGGCGGAATTCACGTCGTGCTCATTCGCACGCGCCAGGCCGAGTTGGCGCTTCAGCAGCCCGGCGCGGCCGCTGGCATCGACCACCCAGCGCGCATGCAGCACCTGCGGCGTGCCATCGATGTCGACGCGCACCGCATGCGGCGCGTCGCCTTCACCCAGGTCCACGCCCCGCACCACGCCGCCCATGTGCACGCTCGCGCCTGCGGCCTGGGCACGTTCAAGCAGCATGTTCTCGAACCGGCCGCGATCGATCTGCCATGACGGCGTGGGCAGGACGCGGCTGACGCCGAGTTCCGCGCTGCGATCGATGCCGGCGTGTCCGTCCGAGAAAAAGAACCGGAAGCCGAACTTGCGCAGCTGGCCCTGGTCCAGGTGGTCGCGCAGGCCCAGTACGTCCGAGAAATAGTGCGCACCGATCTCGACGGTGGATTCGCCCACCTTGAAGGCCGCGTCGGGCGCGGCATCCGCGCGGCGTTCCAGCACCACCACGTCAAGGTCGGGAATCCCCTGCCGGAGTTGCAGGGCCAGTGTCAGGCCGGCCAGTCCACCGCCCAGCACCACGACATCGTGCGCGGCGCCACTCGTCACGACAACGCCTGCTGCGGCACCGCGTCGAGCAACACGCCGTCGACATCGTCGATCACCGGCGGATTGGCGAGGGTCTCGCGGTAGACGCGGGGCAGGTCGCCATGGGAAAGCACCTGCTTCACGACGTGCGAGGTGATGCGCCACAGGTCGCGCAACGGCCGGAAATGGCTGCGGCGGAACTGCTCGTCGGAATGCACGCTCTTGTAGCGGGCCTCGATCGGCACGGAGACCACGCGCATGCCGAGCTGGCGGGCGCAGGAGATCAGCATCTGCGCCTCGAACACGAAATCCTCGCCCGGGATGTTCGTGAGCGCGCAGGCTGAGGCCGGATACAGCCGTTGGCCACTCTGCGTGTCGCGGACGCGGTAGCCGCAGCCCCAGCTGATGCCCCAGTCGCCGAAATCGTTGCCCAGACGGCGGTATCCCGGTTGCTGCTCGCGCCGGCGCAGGCGCGCGCCATTGATCAGGCAGTTCGGGTGGCGATTCGCAGCGGCGATCAGGCGCGGGATGTCGTCCGGCGAATGCTGGCCGTCGCCATCCATCGTCACCACCGCGGCCATGCCCTGGCGCAGGGCTTCGGCAAACCCGTCGCGCAGCGAGGCGCCCTTGCCCTTGCGCGTGTCATGGCGCAGCAGCGTGACCGGCAGGTCGGCGATCTGGTCCGCAGTGCCGTCGTCGGATCCGTCGTCCACCACGATCACGCGGTCGCAATGGCGCAGGGCGCCTTCGACGACCCCGCGGATGCGCAGCGATTCATTGAGCGCGGGAATGAGCGCGGCCACGTTGTGGCGGTCGAACGGGTCAGCCATGGCGCACCTCCACGTGCAGGACGCGGCCGGCACCGGCGTCGATGTCGACCGCACCGTCGCGGCCACCGGCAAGGATGTCGAAGAGGGGAAGCATTTGGGCCATGCGGTTGCCGGTGTCATGGCGGGCCAACGGACCGTCGCCCGGCGTCGCCGGACCGTCCTCGAGCGATGCGACCAAGCGCGTCCCTCCTTCCGCGTTCGAGACCACCAGCGCACCTCCCAGCAGGCCGCGGCCCGTGCTGACGCTGGCGAGCGGACCGCTGGCGCCGGTGTCGTACGCGGCCAGCAGCACCGCTTCACTGCCGGTGGCGACCTGCACCAGGGCTTCGAGCAGCCCTTGGGCAAACGTCGCGCCGAACGCGCTCAGCGCAGTCGACGGCGCCATGCAGCCCTGGCCGATCGTCCAGTAACCGGACGCGGCGTTGTGCACGGAGTTGTGGAACTTCGTCGGCGAGACGGTCTCCGGTGCATCGCGCAGGGTTTCGCAGATGTAGTCGGTGATGCCGAGGTCGCCATCGGTGCTGGCGAAGATCGAGGGCAGCGTGGCCGGGTCGCGCCCCGCCATCGCGCACGCGGCCTGCGCGACTTCCAGTGCCACCGCTACCGATTCCGGCGCGCGCCGGCGTTCGTTTGGCGGCAGCAGCTGCGGCGAGGGACGCATGGGCGTGCCTTCCGGCACCACGCCGTCATGGGCGAATGCGCATGCAGCGTCCCAGCCGGGCAGTCCGCGGGTCCAGAAACCGATGCCTTCGATGCGGGCCTGCAACATCAGTGCACGCCCCCGAACACCAGTGCGCAGTTGTTGCCACCGAAGCCGAACGAGGTGTTCATGCTGTGGCGCACCGTGCGGCGGTCGGGAGCGAAGCGCACCTGCGGCCCGCAGGCAGGATCGGGCGCGTGGCTGTTGAGCGTGGCGGGCAGCAGTCCGTCCTGCAGCGCGATGAGCGCGAACACCGACTCCACGATGCCGGCCGCGCCCAGCGTATGACCCGTCCAGCCCTTGGTCGATGCGGCGTGCAGGGTGTCCGGGAACAGGCCGGCCACGGCCAGCGCTTCCACGCGATCGTTCGCGGGGGTCGCGGTGCCGTGCAGGTTCAGGTGGTCGATGTCGGCCGGGGCAAGGCCCGCCCGCGCCAGCGCGCCTTCCATCGCCAGGCGGGCGCCAAGCCCCTCCGGGTGCGGCGTCGACATGTGGTGGGCATCGCTGGATTCGCCATAGCCGAGCAGCGCCAGCGACTCCTCGCCGGGTGCCGCGCGCTCCAGCACGGCGAATCCGCCGGCCTCGCCGAGCGAGATGCCGCGGCGATCCGCGTCGAACGGCATGCACTTGTTCGGCGACACCAGCCCCAATGAGTTGAAACCGAACAGCACGCTACCGCACAACGTGTCCACGCCGCCGACCAGGGCGGCATCGACGATGCCGGCTTCGATCAGCCGCGCGGCTTGCGCGAACACTTTCGCGCTCGATGAGCACGCGGTCGCCACGGTCACGCACGGACCGCGCAGGCCGGTGGCGTGCTGCAGGAAATCGCCCAGTGAGTGCGGGGTATGCACGATCGTGCGGTCGAGGTCCGGCGGGAATGACCCGTCGGCCTGCAGGCGGGTATAGGCCTCTTCGCTGGCGCCGATGCTCGAGGTGGACGTGCCGACCACCAGTGCCACGCGCTCGGCGCCGTACTTCGCTTTCATCGCCTCGATCGCGTCCAGTACCCCGTCCTGCTGCAGGGCCAGCCACGCCAGGCGGTTGTTGCGGCATTCCCAGTTGGCGAGTGCCTGGGGCAGCGGGGCGTCTTCAAGGCCGGCCACGCGGCCGATGAAACAGGCCAGGGGCGCGTCGCTGAACGTGTTCGGCTCCAGTCCACTCTGGCCGGCTTCCAGGGCGCGGGCCTGCGCATCGCGGCCGCGGCCCAGCGCGGTGGTGGCGGTGAAGGCACGCAACGCCAGTGGCGCCATGCGGGGTGGATTCGGGCGTGGAGTCACGTTGGCCAGAAATGTTGGGGAACGCTTGGATTATAGGGGTGGGGGTACAATGGCAGGATGACGAGCCGCACCCGACATCGCGCCCGCCTCATGGCCGACACCGATGTGCTGCAGGCCGTCGGTGCTGCGGGCCTGGCCTGCGTTTTGAGTGCCGGCCTGGTGTACGTGGGTTACCTCTGGCACGTGGCCAAGGTGGCGCGTCGCACGGGGTGCGAGCCCGCCACCCGCGACTGCCTGCTGGTGTTCGGCAAGCATGCGCCGGCCGGCCGCATCGATCCCGATTTCAACGCGCGCCTCGAGCGCGCCGGCTCCCTGCTGCGCGTGGATCCCCACCGGCAGGTGCTGTTGCTGGGCGGCGGCCCTGCAGGTGTCCCCAGCGAGGCGGAAGTGGCCCGGCTGGAACTGCGGGCCCGCGGCGTGCCGGAGGCGGTGCCGCTGCTGCTGGAGGATGCCTCCCGCGACACGCTGCAGAACCTGCGCAATGCCCGTGACCTGCTGCAGCGGCTGGGCCAGTCGGGCCCGGTGACGCTGCTCAGCAGCCGCTACCACCTCGCGCGCTGCCAGCAGTTCGCGAAGCAGCTGGGCATCGAGGCCGAGCTGTGCGCCGCCGAACCGCGGTTGCGCATGAGCCTGCGCACTGTCCGGGCGCTCGCAAGCGAAGCGGCCTACCTGTGCATCACCGACCTCGGCACGCGGTGGGCGCGGCTGACCCGGTCGCAACGGATGCTGTCGCGCGTCACCTGAAAAGCGGGCGGTGGGTCGCGCGGTAGGCCGGAAGTCATGTGACGCCGGGGGTTGCCGCGGGGTTAGCATCCCCGGATGTCCATTGATGTCCGGGAATTCCTGATGCCTTCATCCACCCGCGCCGGCCTGGCCCTGGCCGCCAGTCTGTTCGCACCCCTGGCGCTCGCCCAGGGTCCGGCCGTCACCACCGCCGACTACGCACGCGCCGAGAAGATGCTCGCGCAGAACACCGCGCCGCTGGTGGATGGCCTGGTGCAGGGGGCGACATGGCAGGGCGGCGACCGCCTGCTGTGGGTCGAAAGCACCCAGGGCGATGCCACGCTGATGGCGCTGGATGCCGCCACCGGCAAACCGGTGCAGGTGGCTTCCCGTGGCGCGCTGGCGAAATCGCTGGCGGCCGCACTCGGCAAGCCCGTGAACGAGAAGACGTTTGCCGCGCGCCTGCGCGAGGTGAAGCTGGATGCCGATGGCACGCTGCACTTCACCTACGGTGGCACCGGCTTCAACTGCAGCCCCGGCGAAGGCGCGCAGTGCAGGAAGCTCGAAATGCCGGTGCTGAAGGATGGCGACGGCGCGGGGGTGAAATCGCCCGACGGCCGGCATGAAGCCTTCATCCGCGACTGGAACCTGTACGAGCGCGACCTGCCCTCCGGCACGGTGACGCGCCTGACCACCGATGGCGTCAAGGATTTCGGCTACGCCACCGACAACGCCGGCTGGAAGCATACCGACGACGCCGTGCTGGTGTGGTCGCCGGACTCCACGAAGATCGCTACGTTCCAGCAGGACCAGCGCAGGACGTCCACGATGACGTTGGTCGACACCGGTTCGGGCGCGCCGAAGGTCGAGCAGTGGAAGTACCCGTTCGCCGGTGACAAGGACATCACGATGATCCAGCGCGTGATCATCGATGTCGCCAAGGCCGGCGCGCCGAAGGTCATCCGCCTGAAGATGGAGCCCGACCAGCACCGCTCCACCTGCGCCGACGACGTGCTCTGCAATGACGGCTGGGAAGACGTGCAGTGGGCGAAGGACGGCAGGACGCTGGCGTTCGTCAGCACCGACCGTGGCCATAAGTGGGCGCAGTTGCGCGTGGCCGATGCCGCGACCGGCGCGGTGCGCGACGTCTATCGCGAAACCGTGGCTACCCAGTACCAGAGCGCGCCGGCGCTGGACTCGGTCAACTGGCGCTACCTGCCCGAGAGCAACGAATTCATCTGGTTCAGCCAGAAGTCCGACTGGGGCCACCTCTACCTGCACGACCTGGCCACCGGCAAGGAAAAGCGCGCGATCACGTCCGGCACCTGGAACGTGACGAAGATCGACCACCTCGACCCGGCCACCCGCACGCTGTGGGTGCGCGGCGTCGGCCGCGAGCCCGGGCGCGATCCGTACTTCGTCAGCTATTACAAGGTGGGGCTCGACAGCGGCGACGTGCAGTTGCTGACGCCGGAGAACGCCAACCATGCGATCACCGCATCGGATGACGGGCGTTATTTCGTCGACGTGTATTCGACCGTTGCCACCGCGCCCGTCGCCGTGGTGCGCGATGCCGAGGGCAAGCAGGTGGCCGAGCTCGCCAAGGCCGACCTCTCGCGCCTCAGGGCCGCGGGCTGGGTGGCACCGGAAGCGTTCACGGTGAAGGCGCGTGACGGCAAGACCGACATCTACGGCCAGATGTTCAAGCCGTCCAACTTCGATCCGAAGAAGAAATACCCGATCGTCACCTACATCTACCCGGGCCCGCAGGTGGGTTCGGTGCGTACGCGCAGCTTCGCGCCGTCGCAGGGCGACAACCAGTCGCTGGCGGAGCTGGGCTTCATTGTCATCGCCGTCGACGGCATGGGCACGCCGCTGCGCAGCAAGGCGTTCCAGGACGCGTACTACGGCAACATGGCCGACAACACGCTGCCCGACCAGGTCGCGGCACTGAAGCAGCTGGCGGCGAAGTACCCGTGGATCGATGCCACGCGCGCCGGCATCTGGGGCCACTCCGGTGGCGGCAATGCCACGGCGGACGCGCTGTTCCGCTATCCCGACGTCTACAAGGTGGGCTGGGCCGAAAGCGGCAACCACGACAACCTGACGTACGAGGACGACTGGGCCGAGCGCTACCACGGCCTGAAGGCGAAGAACGCCGACGGCACCACCAACTACACCGGCCAGGACAACGCGTCGCTCGCGGGCAACCTGAAGGGCAAGCTGATGCTGGTGCACGGCCTGATGGATGACAACGTGCCGCCGCAGTCCACGCTGCAGGTGGTGGATGCGCTCATGAAGGCCAACAAGGACTTCGACCTGCTGCTGCTGCCGCACGCGCACCACGGCTACGGCATCGACGGCAACTACGTGATGCGCCGCCGCTGGGATTACTTCGTGAAGAACCTGCTGGGCACCGAGCCGCCGAAGGAATACCCGATCGCGCCGCCGAAGATGTAAGCGATGCAGCGTAAAATGGCGGGATGGATGTTTCCCACCTCCTCGACGGGCTGAACCCGGCCCAGCGCGAGGCCATCACCGCGCCCCCCGGCCACTACCTGGTCCTGGCGGGCGCGGGTTCGGGCAAGACCCGTGTGCTCACGCACCGCATCGCCTGGCTGAACGAGGTCCATGGCGTGCCGTCGCACGGCATCTTCGCGGTGACGTTCACCAACAAGGCGGCCGGCGAGATGCGCCACCGCGCCGACGCGCTCTTGCGGCACGGCGCGCGCGGCATGTGGATCGGCACGTTCCACGGACTGGCCCACCGGCTGCTGCGCCTGCACTGGCAGGATGCGAAGTTGCCGGAGCATTTCCAGATCCTCGATTCCGACGACCAGCTGCGCCTGGTCAAGCGCGTGGTGCAGCAGCTGGAGCTGGACGATGCGAGGTTCCCGCCGCGGCAGATCGCGTGGTGGATCAACGCGCAGAAGGACGAGGGCCGGCGCCCGCAACACATCCAGGGCGGCGGCGACGAATGGGGCGACGTGATGCTGCGCGCCTACGCGCTGTACCAGGAGCGCTGCGACACCGCCGGACTGGTGGATTTCGCCGAGATCCTGCTGCGCGCGCACGAAACCCTCCGCGACACCCCGGCGCTGCTGGCGCATTACCGCCAGCGCTTCGGTGAGCTGCTCATCGACGAATTCCAGGACACCAACGCGATCCAGTACGGTTTCGTGCGCCTGCTGGCGGGTGACAGCGGCCATGTGTTCGTGGTGGGCGACGACGACCAGTCAATCTACGGCTGGCGCGGCGCGAAGGTGGAGAACGTGCAGCGCTTCCTGCGCGACTATGAAGCCGCCAAGACGATTCGCCTTGAGCAGAACTACCGTTCCACCGCCAACATCCTCAATGCGGCGAACGCGGTGATCGCGCACAACCCGGATCGCCTTGGCAAGCAGTTGTGGACCGACAGCGGCGAGGGCGAGGCGATCGACCTGTATGCGGCATTCAACGAGATCGACGAAGCGCGATTCGTGGTCGAACGCATCCGCCAATGGGTGCGCGATGGGGGCTCGCACGGCGAGACCGCCATCCTCTACCGCAGCAACGCGCAGTCGCGCGCGTTCGAAGAGGCGCTGCTCTCCGAGCAGGTGCCGTATCGCGTCTATGGCGGCATGCGCTTCTTCGAACGTGCGGAAATCAAGGACACGCTCGCATACCTGCGGCTGATCGCATCGCGTGCGGACGATGCCGCCTTCGAGCGCGCGGTGAACACGCCCACGCGGGGTATCGGCGAGCGCACGCTGGACGAGGTGCGGCGCCTCTCGCGCGGCGCGGGCACCACGCTGTGGAATGCGGCCCGCGAGTTGATGCATTCCGACGTGCTGGCGGCGCGGGCACGCAATGCGCTGGCGGCGTTCGTCGCGCTTATCGACCAGCTGGCGACGGAATCCGCCGACCTGTCGTTGCAGGACAAGATCGACCACGTATTGCTGCGGAGCGGCCTGCGCGCCCATTACGAGCGCGAGTCGAAGGGCAGCATCGATTCGCGGGTCGAAAACCTCGACGAACTGGTGAGCGTGGCCTCGCGCTTCGTGCGCGGTGACGACGAAGAGTCCGCGCAGTTGTCGGAACTGGTGGCGTTCCTCGCCTATGCCGCGCTGGAAGCGGGCGAGGGCCAGGCGCAGGCCGGCGACGACGGCGTGCAGTTGATGACGCTGCACAGCGCGAAGGGGCTGGAGTTCCCGCTGGTGTTCCTCGCTGGCATGGAGGAAGGCGTGTTCCCGAACGGCCGCAGCGCCGAGGAGCAGGGTCGGCTGGAAGAAGAGCGGCGCCTCGCGTACGTCGGCATCACCCGTGCACGCGAGAAGCTGGTGCTCAGCTTCGCGGAATCGCGGCGGCTGCATGGGCAGGACATGCTGGGCATTCCCTCGCGCTTCCTGCGCGAGATCCCGGGCACGCTGCTCAACGAGGTGCGGCCGAAGATCAAGGTGGCGCGTCCGTTCATGTCGCAGGCGCGCCGCGACTTCGGCCATGCCCCCGTCCAGTCACCGGGGATCGCGCTGGGCGCGAACGTGCGTCATCCCTCGTTCGGCGCGGGCGTGGTCACCGACATCGAAGGCAATGGCGCGCATGCGCGCGTGCAGGTGAATTTCGACGACGCCGGCAGCAAGTGGCTGGTGCTGGCCTACGCGAACCTGGCGCCGGCCTGAGGCAAACAAGGAAGGGCCGCTTGCGCGGCCCTCCGATGCCCCGATCCATGGGGATGGTTCCTGACAACCGGTCTCAGCGGCCGTCGTGGTCGGCATCCCCCGGCAGTACGCGTTCCACGCCATGCCATGCATCCTTCACTGCGCCCTTCGCATCGGCCCAGGCCATGCGGGAGGTGCCCCTCGCCTTGTCCCAGCCGCGCTCGAGATCGTTCTCGAGGCTGCTGTCCCATGCGCGGTTGCCCTGGAGCGAACGCGCCTGCGTGCCGTAGCGATACGCGGGACGATAGTCGTCGTACTGGTATTCCGGCTTGTAGTAGTCGGCCTTGGCGTAGGTGTCCGCATAGTGCTTGTCGGTCGCCTGGTAGGCCCGGTACGTGCGGTCGCTGCGGTCGAATGCATCGTGCACGGCGTCCTTGGCCTGCTCCCATGTCAGGCGCGACGAGGCCTTGGCCTTCTCCCAGCCGTCGCGGACCTGCGACTCCAGCGCGGGATCCCAGCGACGATCGGCGTACTGGCCGCGCACCGTGTTGCCGTAGGCGTAGGCCGGACCGTAATCGTCGTAGTTGAACTGGCGGTCATAGTAGGGGCGGCTCTCGTACGCACCCTTCCAGTAGTCGGCCTCGCCGGTCGGGTCGATGCTCTCGGCCACGTTGTGGCC
>Ga0208126_1000039_pt1 | contig 13109 bp, 10 predicted proteins | sample SoimicmetaGmgHAA_FD_188334 | JGI IMG/M metagenome (GOLD analysis project Ga0208126, IMG submission 188334) | Soil and rhizosphere microbial communities from Laval, Canada - mgHAA (SPAdes) (version 2) | ecosystem: Environmental > Terrestrial > Deep subsurface > Rock core/Sediment | place: Laval... | reverse complement strand
CGTGGTGATGAGCCTGTTGCTGATCGTGCTGGGCGTGATGTCGTACACGCGCCTGACGCTGCGCGAGTTGCCGGCGATCGATCCGCCGATCGTCTCCGTGCAGGTGGATTACCCGGGCGCATCGGCGAGCGTGGTCGAGACACGTGTCACCCAGACGCTGGAGGATGCGCTGGCCGGCATCGAGGGCATCAACACGATCGATTCGAGCAGCCAGAACGGGTCCTCGCGCATCAGCATCGAATTCCTCCCCACGCGTGACGTGGAAGCTGCGGCCAACGACGTGCGCAACGCGGTCAGCCGCGTATCCGACCGTATGCCGCTGCAGGCCACGGCGCCGGAGATCAGCAAGGTCGAGAGCGACTCCGATCCGATCATCTGGTTCAACATGCGTTCGAACACGATGGACGCGCTGCAGCTGTCCGACTACGCGCAGCGTTACATCGTCAACCGATTCTCCAGCCTGGAGGGGGTGGCGCAGGTGCGGCTGGGCGGAAGCCAGCGCTACGCGATGCGCATCTGGCTCGACGGCGACCAGCTGGCCGCGCATGGGCTCACGTCAGAGGATGTGCAGAAGGCGCTGGGAACCGAGAACGTGGAGCTGGGCGCCGGTCACCTGGAGTCGAAGGACCGCGACTTCATCCTGCGCGTCTCGCGCGACTACACCTCGCCGGAATCGTTCGCGCAGTTGCCCATTGGCCGTGGCAGCGACGGCTACGTGGTGAAACTGGGTGACGTGGCGACAGTCAAGCTCGAATCCGCGGAACGCCGGGCGTATTACCGCAGCAACGGGGAGCCGGCGCTGGGCCTTGGCATCGTCAAGACCTCGACCGCCAACAGCCTCGACGTCGCCAAGGCGGCGCGCGTGGAGGCCGACCGCATCCGGGCCACGTTGCCGAAAGGCACGGACATCTACGTGGCTTTCGACAACACCACGTTCATTTCCGCCGCAGTGGAGCGCGTGTACGGCACGCTGTTGGAATCCATCATCCTCGTGCTGGTGGTGATCTGGCTGTTCCTCGGCAGCGTGCGCGCGGCGCTGATCCCGGCGGTGACCGTGCCTGTCTGCCTGGTGGCGGCGTTCATCGCGCTGTATGCGTTCAATTTCTCGATCAACCTGTTGACGCTGCTGGCGCTGGTGCTGTGCATCGGCCTGGTGGTGGACGATGCCATCGTGGTGGTGGAGAACATCCAGCGCCGCGTGGACCTGGGCGAACCCGCGCTGGTGGCGGCACGGCGCGGCACCGCGCAGGTGGCTTTCGCGGTGCTGGCGACCACGGCGGTGCTGATCGCGGTGTTCCTGCCCGTGGGCTTCCTGCAGGGCAACACCGGACGGTTGTTCCGTGAACTGTCGGTGGCGTTGGCTGCGGCGGTCGCGATTTCAGCGTTCGTGGCGCTGACCCTCACGCCGATGATGGCGTCGAAGCTGCTCAAGCCGCACACGGGCCCGCACGCCGAACATGGCAACCGCGTGAGCGAGTGGTTGAACGCACGGTTCACCACGCTCGCGACCGGGTACCGCCGCGTGCTGGAGCGGCACGTCCATCGCGCGTGGCTGTTCGGGGCATTGATGCTGGCGGCGCTGCTGGCGATGGGACTGTTGTTCCGGCACCTCCCCACGGAGCTCGCGCCCGCGGAGGACCGCGGGTCCTTCCAGCTGATGCTCGAGGCGCCGGAAGGTGCCAGCTTCGACTACACGGTGCGGCAGATGCAGCAGGTCGAGCAGGGCCTCGCCGGCGAGATCGGGCCCGGCAAGCCGATCGAGCGCGCGAATCCGCGCGTCCCCGGCAGTTTCGGCAGCAGCGAGGACATGTACACCGGCCGCGCGAGCATCTTCCTCAAGGACTGGAACCAGCGCACGCAGTCCACCGCGCAGGTGGCGGACGCGCTGCAGAAGCGGTTCGCGGGCATGCCTGCGGTGAAGGTGCGCACGCAGGTCGGCGGCGGACTGGTGCGTACCCGGGGCCAGCCGTTCCAGCTGGTGCTGGGTGGCCCCGACTACGCGGAACTCTCGCGCTGGCGCGACATCATCCTCGCGAAGATGGACGACTATCCCGGTCTTGTCGGTGCCGACTCCGATTACAAGGAGACGCGCCCGCAGATGCGCGTGCTGATCGACCACGCGCGGGCCGCCGACCTCGGCGTGTCGGCCCAGGCCATCGGCGATGCGCTGCAGACGATGATGGGTGGCGTGCGCGCCACCACGTTCGTCGACAACGGCGAGGAATACGACGTGATGCTGCAGGCCGGGCGCGATGCGCGGGCCTCGCAGGCCGACCTTGACGCGCTGCAGGTCCACGGCGCCAACGGCACGCTGGTGCCGCTGTCGAACGTGGTCACGCTGAAGGAAGTGGCCGAGCCGGGATCGCTGAACCGGTTCAACCGGCTGCGCTCCATCACCATCAGCGCAGGCCTGGCGCCGGGTGCGCGCCTGGGCGATGCGGTGGCCTGGGCACAGCAGGCCGTGCGCGACAACCTGCCGGACTACGCGCAGGTGAACTGGAAGGGCGAGGCGCGCGAACTGCAGCAGTCCGGCGGCCAGGTGCTGCTCACCTTCGCGATGGCCCTGCTGATCGTGTACCTGGCGCTGGCCGCGCAGTTCGAAAGCTTCCTGCATCCCCTCGTGATCATGTTGACGGTGCCACTCGGCGTGCTGGGTGCGCTGCTGGGACTGTTGGTCACCGGCGGCACGCTCAACCTGTTCTCGCAGATCGGCATCGTGATGCTGGTGGGGCTGGCGGCCAAGAACGGCATCCTGATCGTGGAGTTCGCCAACCAGTTGCGCGACGAAGGCCGCAGCGTCCATGAAGCCATCATCGAGTCCGCTGCGATCCGGCTGCGTCCGATCCTGATGACCTCCATCGCCACGGTCATGGGCGCGGTCCCCCTGGTGCTCGCTGGCGGCCCGGGTTCGGCCAGTCGTGCCACCATCGGCATCGTGGTGATCTTCGGAGTATCCCTGTCCACGTTGCTGTCGTTGTTCGTGGTGCCGGCGTTCTATGCGCTGCTTGCGCCGCACACGCGCTCGCCGGACACGGTCGCGCACGCGCTCGAGGCGCTGGAAGCCGAGACGCCCAATGTGGGAGGCCATGCATGAGTTCGCCCTGGGACAAGGCCCGCCGCCCGGCGCCTGCCGCCGTCGCAACCGAAGCCGACACGGGAGGAGACGAGCAGCGCCTGTACGGCATCAATGCCATACGCGCGCTGTTCGCCCGCCGCCCGCAGGCGTTGCGCAAGCTCTACCTCTCCGAAGCACGCGTCCCGGAACTGCGCGAGATCCTGAAATGGTGCGCGACCCACCGTGTCGGCTACCGCGTGGTCGAGGAGGACGACCTGCGCCGCCTTGCCGCGAGCAGCCATCACGAAGGCGTGGTCGCCGACGTGCTGCGCGCGCCGATGCCCAGGCTGGACGCGTGGCTGCCGGCGCTCCCGCCGGGGCCGTGCTGCGTGCTTTGGCTCGATGGCGTCGGCAATCCGCACAACCTCGGGGCGATCCTGCGCAGCGCGGCGAATTTTGGCGTCGCGGGCGTGATCGTCCCCGCGCATGCCTCGCTGCAGGTCTCCGGCGCGGCCGCGCGCGTGGCCGAGGGCGGCGCCGAGAGGGTGCCGCTCGTGCGGGCGGATGGCGGGAGCGACCCGTTCGCGGCGCTGCGCGCGGCGGGATTCACGCCGGTCGCGACGCTGGTGCACGGCGGCGATGACGTGTTCGCGGATCCGCTGCCGGCGCGCGTCGTCTATGTGATGGGTGCGGAACAGGCCGGCATGGACCGTGGCCTCGCGGCGTCATGCGACCGCCGGATCTCGATCCCCGGAACCGGTGCGGTGGAAAGCCTCAACGTCGCCACCGCCACCGGGGTGTTGCTGGCGGAATGGTTCCGCCAGCATCGCGCCTCGCGCTGATCAGTTGCCCTTGTCGATCCACGCGGCCTTCGGGTCGCTGCCGAAGCCGCCATCCGCATTCGCCGCCATCCAGGTAAACGCCGCGTACACCGCCACGTTTTGCGCAAGCTGCTTCGGATCGATCTTGTCGAGCGTGTCGTTCGGGGTGTGGTGCAGGTCGAAGTAGTCGACGCCATCGTGGTCCAGCGCGGCCGCCGCCACGCCTTGGCCCTGCATCAGCTCCATCTCGGATTCCGCCTGCCCTTCGCCCGGCGTGTAGGCCACGCCCAGCGGCGCGAGGACGTCGGCGATCTGCTGCATCGCCGGCGCCGCCTGCGTGCCCCAATGACCGCCAAAGCGGTAGATCGTGCCGGCCCCGAAATCGCTTTCAGCCACGACCTGCTGGTTGGCGATGTCGTTCTTCTGCGATTCCGCATAGACGCGACCGCCCCACAGGCCCTGTTCCTCGTTGGCGAAGGCGATCACGCGGACCGTGCGCGACGGGTGCTGCTTCATTCCGGCGATGAGATGCCCGGCGGCCATGGTGACGGCGACACCCGCGCCATCATCGATCGCGCCGGTGCCCAGGTCCCAGGAGTCCAGGTGGCCACCGATGGCGACGATCTCCTTCGGCTTCGTGCGCCCGGTGATCTCGCCGATCACGTTCTGCGAGGTGTAGGTGCCGTTGTAGCCGCAGTCCAGCGCGAGGCGGATGCGCGTCGGGCCAAGTTTCACCAGGCGTGCAAGCTGGTCGGCGTCGGTGTTGGTGAGCGATGCGGAGGGAATCGGCGTGAGCCCCTTCTCGAAGCGGGTCATGCCGGTATGCGGGTTGCGCCAGCCGTCGGTACCGGCGGGGCGCATCACGTAGGCACTCGCGCCCGCACGGATCGCCGCCGAAGGCCCGGTGCCGCGGATGCGCGAGCCCATGCCGTAGCCGTGCCCGTCCTTCGCGCGTTCCATCACCACGTCGACGAAGGCGATCTTGCCCGCCAGCGAGCCGGCCGGCGCGGCCTTCAACGCATCCAGCGAATCGAAGCGCACCACCTCGCCCTCCACGGTGCCGCCGGGGCTGCCGCCGAGCGCGGTCACGAAGAGTTTCTGCGAGTGCTCGCCCAGCACACTGGCTGCTTCGCCGCGGCGCTCCCATTTCGGAAACGTCACATCCTGCGTCCACACCCTGTCGAAACCGAGCGCCTTGAACTTCGCCTTGGCCCAGGCCACTGCACGCGCGTCCGCGGGGCTGCCCGCCAGGCGCTGGCCGACTTCGGTGGTGAGGGATTCGACTACGTTCCAGCCGGTCGGATCGGCGAGCGCCTTGTCGCGCAGGGCCACGGCCTGCTTCACGGTGGCGTCGGGGACGCGGGTCGCCTTTTCGGCGACCGCGGTTTCGGCGGTAGCGGGAAGGGCCATCGACAGGGCCATGCTCAACGTTGCGACACGAACGACCGGATGCATCGACGACCTCCACGAAAAAGGGCACGGAATCCCCGAGCCTAGCAGCCCGTGGGACCCGTGCCCCGTGCGCAAGGTCACGCCTTGCGCGACCCGGGTCAGGGCCTGCGCAGCGAGTCGCGGATCTCGCGCAGGAGGATGACTTCTTCGGCAGGCGCAGCCGCGGCGGCGTCCGCTGGCTTCTGCATGCGGTTGTAGGCCTTGATGGCCAGGAAGATCACGAAGGCGATGATCAGGAAATCCACGATCGTCTGGATGAAGCTGCCGTAGGCGATGGCCACCTCGGGGGTGGTGACCTTGCCGGCCGCGTCCATGACGGCGGGATGGATCACGTGCTTCCAGTCGCTGACGCTGACGCCACCGGTCAGCACGCCGACGAGCGGCATGATGATGCCGTCGACCAGCGCGGTCACGATCTTGCCGAAGGCCGCGCCGATCACGACGCCGACCGCCAGGTCCACCACATTGCCCTTGGCGATGAAGTCCTTGAACTCACTCATCATGCTCATTGGGTCCAGCTCCTTTCAGGGGGGGAAACGACGGGTGCCGCCGCCGCAGCATAGCAACGGCGACCGGGGGCGGCGTATCGTCTGCGCATGGCCACCGTCCTGTCCCTCGCATCCCTTCCCGACCCCGGATTCACCGAAGTGCCCTGCGTGGTGGAGGGCGAAGCGGAATCCGTGATCGTCCACCGCACCGGTGGCAGCGTGCACGCGTGGCTCAACGTCTGCCCGCATGCCGGACGCCGCCTGGATTGGGCGCCGGGCCAGTTCCTGCTGAGCCAGGCCGGCGAGCTCGTGTGTGCGGTGCACGGCGCCAGTTTCCGCCTGGATGATGGCTTCAGTACCGCTGGCCCCTGCGCGGGTTCGTCGCTGCGCGCGGTGCCGGTCACGATCGCCGGCGACGAAGTGCACGTGGGCGAGTAGCGCCCTCAGTACATCAGGTTCACCATCACCACCACGATCATCACGTAGACGAGCGAGAGCGGGCCGCCCACGCGCCAGAGGTCTCGCGGCGAGTAATTGCCGGGCCCCATGATCATCGAGATCACCGGGTTCGACGAGGTCATGAAATTGTTGGAGGCCGACAACGCCACCACCAGCGCGAAGCTGGTGGGGCTCGCACCGACGGCCAATGCGAGATTGACCGCGATCGGCACCAGCATGATGGTTGCGCCGACATGGCTGATGATCAGCGAGAAGGCCACCGTCAGCAGCGACAGTGCCAGTTCGATCACGAGCGCGGGGGTGCCATCCGGCACGCGGTCGAGCGTGTGTCCGGCCAGCCACGCCGCCGTGCCACTGGAGTCCATCGCCCAGCCGAGTGGAATCAGGCAGGCCATCAGGAACACCGTCTTCCAGCTGATCGCGGCGTAGGCTTCGTCCATGTGGATCACGCCGGTGAGCAGCATGCCGGCCACGCCGGTCATCAGCGCGATCGGGACAGGCACTCGCGACGACAGCGCGATCAGCATCGTCACCGCGAAGATGGCCATCGCGATGCGGAACTTGTGCGGCCGCTGCTCGCCCTTGGGGTAGTCGGTGACGACGATGAAATCCTTCTGCGCCGCGCTTTCCGCCAGGTTCTGCCAGCTGCTGTGCAGCACCAGCATGTCGCCTGCGCGCAGCGTGAGGTCGCGCAGGTTCTCGCGCAGCACGTCGCGATCGCGGTTCACGGCCAGCAGGCTGATCCCATGGCGCTTGCGCAGGCGCAGGTCGCCGAGGGTCTTGCCGATGTAGTTGGAGTTCGGCGGCACAACGGCTTCCGCGATGCCGGCCCGGCTGGGATTGAACAGCTCACCGAACTCGCGCAGCCGCGCCGACATTCCGAGCCGGTTGCGTTCCGCATAGGCCTCGACCTGGTCCTGCGGGCCCATGACACCGAGGATGTCGTCCACCCAGATGCGCGCATCCGAGACCGGCGCGAGCCGCGATTCGCCATTGCTGCGATGGGCGAGCAGCAGGGGCGCACCCCCCAGCGACTCGGCCTCGCCGACAGTACGGCCCACCAGCGGGCTGTCGGCGGTGACGGTGAGTTCGAACACGTCGCCATCGATGCCGTAGGCCTGGGCGAAGTAGCTCTGCGTGCGGCCCGGGGTGACGCCGCGGTCGCTGTCGTTGAGGCGGCGGTCACCGTAATAGCGGAAGTACAGCGTGGCCGCCACCACCATCACCAGGCCGATCGGCAGCGGATCGAACATGCGGAACGGCTTGATCGACGCCGCGCCCGAGGGCAGGTTCGCATTCGCCGACATCAGCAGGTCGTTGAGCAGGATCAGCGGCGAAGTGCCGACCATCGTCAGTGCGCCGGCCATCACCACCGTGGCGGCGATCGGCAGCAGCATGCGCGAGGTGGCGATGCCGGTGCGCGAGGACAGGCGCGACGCCACCGGCATGAACATGGCCATGACCGACGGGTTCTGCATCATCGGCGAGACCAGCGACGCCGACAGGCATGTCAGCGTGAGGAGGCGTGTCTCCGATCCGCCGCTCCGCCGCAGCAGCCAGCCGGCCAGGCGGTTGAGCGCGCCGGTGCGTTCGAGGCCCGCGCCCAGGATCATCGTGCACATGATGCTGATCACTGCGCTGCCGGAGAAGCCGCCGAACAGGTCCTCCGGTGCCACGATGCCCGTGAGCCCCAGCAGTACCAGCACGACCAGTGCAACCACGTCCGGGCGGATGCGGTCGAACAGGAACAGCACCATCGTCAGCCCGAGCAGGCCCAGCACCATCGCCATGTCACTGCTGAGGACGAGGGCCTGGTCCATCGGTCCGTCAGGCGATGCGTTCGTACAGCAGGTCGAACACCGGGTGGCCCAGGCGCTGGCCGCGGGTCTCGAAATGCGTCTGCGGACGCCAGTCGGGCCGTGGCACGTGGCCGCGCGGTCCAGCGGTGTTGCGCAGGCCCGGCGTGGCATCCAGCACGTCCCACATCTGTTCGGCGTAATCCGGCCAGTCGGTGGCGAGATGCAGCAATCCGCCCACGCGCAGCTTGCGCGTGAGCAGCGCGGCGAATTCCGGGTTCACCAGCCTGCGCTTGGTGTGGCGTTTCTTGTGCCACGGATCCGGGAAATAGATGCGGATCTCGTCGAGGCCGCCATCAGCCACTTCATGTTCCAACACCTCCACCGCATCGTGGTGGTAGAGGCGCGCGTTGTGGGCATCGTCCTTCGCCAGCGCATTGAGCAGCCGCCCCACGCCGGGCGCATGCACTTCGATGCCGATGTGGTCGCGAGCCGGGTCGATGCCGGCGGAGTAGCGCAGCGCTTCGCCGTTGCCGAAACCGATCTCGAGGATGCGCGGCGCCCTGCGTCCGAAGGTCGCATCGAAATCACGCGGCGTACCCGTGTAGTCGAGTCCGTAGCGCGGCCACTCCGCGTCGAAGGCGCGTTGCTGCGCTTCGGTGAACCGGCCCTGGCGCAGGACGAAGCTACGCACGCGACGGCGACCCGGCTCGAGGGTGAATGGCTTCGGGGGGGTCTTCGCGCCCGGGCTGGTGAACGGGTCCGTCATTGATCAGCCGACCAGGCCATCGATCGGGGAGGATGCGCTGGCATGGCGCTTGCGCGGGATGCGACCCGCCAGGAACGCGGCGCGTCCGGCCTCGACCGCCAGCTTCATGGCATGCGCCATCCGCACCGGTTCGCGTGCACCGGCGATCGCGGTGTTCATCAGCACGCCGTCGCAACCGAGTTCCATCGCGATCGCGGCATCGGAGGCCGTACCCACCCCCGCATCGACGATGATCGGCACCGTCGCGTTCTCCACGATCTCGATCAGGTTCCAGCGGTTCTGGATGCCCAGCCCGGAACCGATCGGCGCGGCCAGTGGCATGACCGCCACGCAACCGATGGCTTCCAGGCGCTTCGCGAGGATCGGATCGTCACTGGTGTAGACCATCACGTGGAATCCATCCGCGACCAGCTGCTCCGCCGCGGCGAGGGTCTGCACCACGTCCGGGTAGAGCGTCTTCTGGTCGCCGAGCACTTCGAGCTTCACCAGCGTGTGCCCGTCCAGCAGCTCCCGCGCGAGGCGGCAGGTGCGCACCGCATCGGCGGCGGTATAGCACCCGGCCGTGTTGGGGAGAATGGTGTAGCGATCGGGCGGCAGCACGTCGAGCAGGTTGGGCTCACCCGGCGTCTGCCCGATGTTCGTTCGGCGGATCGCCACGGTGACAATCTCCGCACCCGCGGCGTCGGTGGCAGCGCGGGTCTCGTCGAGATCCCTGAACTTGCCGGTGCCGGTCAGCAGGCGCGAGGCATACGTACGACCGGCGAGCAGCAGCGGCTTCGGGTCGATGGGGGAAGCGGGAAGATTCATGGATCGATTATCGCCTCAGCCTCCGCCCAGCGCATGCACGATCTCCACGCGGTCGCCCGGCTGCAGGGCATGCGCGGAATGCTGGCTGCGCGGAACGATGGTGCCGTTGACCTCCACCGCCACGCGGCGATCGGCCAGGTGCTCGGCCTCGAGCAGGGCGGTGATGGTGCAATGGTCGGTAAGTCGGCGGGGGTTGCCATTGAGCACGATGTCCATCCCGTCATTGTCCCGCATTGGCCGCAACCGGAGCGGATGCCGCGTTGCCGCTTGCGGCCGCGTCGTGGACGTGGAAGCATCGGCCGGTCATCCACCATTCACCACCGTAGGCAGCCGCCACATGAGCGCACCGATCCGCCTTGCCCGTTCCCTTCTCGCCGTGTCGCTGGCCCTTGCCGCAGGCACCGCCGCGGCCCAGCAGGCCCACACGTTCACCCAGACCATCTTCTTCGGCGACAGCCTGACCGACAGCGGGTTCTTCCGGCCGACCCTCACGCAAGCCAATCCGGCCCTGGCGCAGGCAGGCAAGTTCACCACCAACCCCGGCAATGTCTGGGCGGAGAATGTCGCCGCGTACTACGGCACGAACGGCGCGCCGGCCTGGACCGGCAAGGGCACGCCGCCGCCGACCCCGGCCACGGGCTCGAACTACGCCGTGGGTGGCGCGCGCCTCGCCACGGATGGCAGCGGTTCGCTGGGCTACACCCCGTCGGTGGCCACGCAGGTGTCGGCCTACCTCGCACGCACGGGCGGCGTGGCGGATCCGCATGCGTTGTACACCGTGTGGGGCGGCGCCAATGACTTGCGCACGATCGCCACGCCTGCGCAGGCGCCTGCGGTGATCGGTGCCGCCGTGACCGCCGAAATCGGCATCGTGCAGTCGCTCGAAGGCGCGGGCGCGCGCTACGTGCTGGTGCCCAACATGCCCGACTTCGGGTTGACCCCGGAATCCCGGCTGGGTGGTCCCGCCGTGCAGGCGGGCGGCACCGCCGCGGCGGCCGGTTTCAATGACGCGCTGTATTCCAACATGACCGCCTTCGGGCTGCGGTACATCCCGCTCGACACGTTCCATCTCCTGCGTGAGATCGTCGGCAACCCGTCCTCGTTCGGCTTCACCAACGTCGCCAACACGGCGTGCGGACCGGGCTATGCGCCCGCGGGCGCATCGGTGACCTGCCTCCCGCCGAACTACAACGCGGCCAATGCCGCCGATGTCTACGTGTTCGCCGACGGCATCCATCCCAGCACGGCCGCGCACCGCATCGTGGCGGACTACGCCATCGCCACCATCGAGGGGCCGCGCCAGATCGCGTTGCTGCCGCACGTGACGGCCATGGGGCAGCAGGACAGCGCCCGCGCGCTGGCCTCGCAGCTGTCCTTCGCCCCGCAGGGCGACGGCATGCAGTGGTGGGTCAGCGGGCAGGGCAGCCATTTCGACGTCAGCAACGACGAAGCCGGGGTCGGCACGTCCGGGACGCCGGTCGCGCTGAACGGCGGCATCGGCTGGACCCGCGGCGAGTACCGCTACGGCGGCGCGCTGGGCTTCGCGCGCCAGCGCATGGACTTCGGCCAGGATCGCGGCAACTTCCGCAACAACATGGTGTCGCTGACCGGCTTTGGTGGCTGGCACGGCAATGATGGCTCATGGGCCAGCGGGCAGATCGGCTATGCACGTTCGTCGTATGACGTGCACCGCGGCGTGCCGCTCGGCAAGGGCATGCGCACGCACACCGGCAGCACCAACGGCGGGGACTTCTTCGTCGATGTCGAAGGCGGCCACATGTTCAGCCATGGCCGCCTGCAGCATGGCCCGGTGGCAGGCATGCTGATCCAGCGCGTGACCGTGGATGGCTACACCGAATCCGATCCGCAGCTGTCGACCGCGCTGGCGTTCCCGAAGCAGACCATGGACTCCATGCTCGCCTCGGTGGGCTACGAGCTCCGCTATTCGGCCAGCGATGCGTGGACCCCGTATGCGCGCGTGGGCTACGACCGTGAGCTGATGCGTGGCGACACCGAAGCCCGCGCCACCATGACCAGCCTGTCCACGCCGGTGACCTACGCCGTGCCCGCGCCTGGATTCCAGCGCAACCAGGGTCGCGCGGACCTGGGCGTTCGCGGCCACATCGCGGGCCTGGACCTGCAGGCCGGGGCCAGCGCGGGCTTCGGCAATGGCGGCAGCAAGCGCTCGTCGCTGTTCCTGACCCTCGGCAAGGGCTTCTGAACCGGACGCGTCCCGCGATTGAAAGCGACACCCGCGCGGCATAGACTCACGCCACCGCGGGTGTAGTTCAATGGTAGAACTGCAGCTTCCCAAGCTGCTAGCGTGGGTTCGATTCCCATCACCCGCTCCATTTCCAGCGGCGGCCCCACAGGCCGCCGCTGTCGTCTGGACCCTGGAGTCCTCGAATGCCGGATGCGGTGTGCCTCGGGTGGCGTGAGTACGTGGCCATGCCCGAGCTGGGCCTGCACCGCATCCGCGCCAAGATCGACACCGGTGCACGATCCTCGTCCCTGCACGTGGACGACCAGTGGCGGTTCGATCGCGATGGCCAGCCCTGGGTCGGCTTCAGCATCCGCCCGCGGTTGCGGGATACCGCGGTCGACGTGGAGGCGCGCATCAGCGACGAGCGGCGCGTGATCGACTCCGGCGGGCATGCCTCCGAGCGCATCTTCATCGTGGCGCGGATCCGCGTGGGCGGGGTGGACGCTGACGTCGAGCTCAACCTCGCCTCGCGCCATGGCATGCGCTACCCGATGCTGCTCGGGCGCAGCGCCATGCAGGGGCGCTTCATCGTCGATCCCGCACGCTCCTACCTCCACCGCAAGCGCCGCGCCCCATGAAACTCGCCATCCTGTCCCGCAACAGCAAGCTCTATTCCACGCGGCGGCTGGTCGAGGCCGCGCGCGAGCGCGGCCACAGCGTGCGGGTGCTGGATCCGCTGCGCTGCTACATGAAGATCGCGTCTGACGGGTTCGAGTTGCACTACAAGGGCGCGAAAGCCGCGGGCTACAACGCGGTCATCCCGCGCATCGGTGCCTCGGTGACGCGTTATGGGTCCGCCGTCCTGCGCCAGTTCGAACTGATGGGCTCGTTCACCCCCAACTCGTCCGACGCGATCCTGCGTGCGCGCGACAAGCTGCGTTCGCACCAGTTGCTGGCGGCGCAGGGGATCGGCTTGCCGATCACCGTCTTTGGCGACAATCCGGATGACACCAGCGACCTGCTGTCGATGCTCGGCTCCACGCCGCATGTCATCAAGCTCACGGAAGGATCGCAGGGTGCGGGGGTGATGCTCACCGAGAAGTTGTCCGCCTCACGCGGGGTGATCGAGGCGCTGCGTGGCCTGCACGCGGATTTCCTGGTGCAGGAATTCGTGGCGGAGGCGGCCGGCGCGGACCTGCGCTGCTTCGTGGTCGGCGGGAACGTGGTCGGGGCGATGCAACGGCAGGCACCCGAAGGCG
>Ga0208126_1000038_pt1 | contig 13527 bp, 11 predicted proteins | sample SoimicmetaGmgHAA_FD_188334 | JGI IMG/M metagenome (GOLD analysis project Ga0208126, IMG submission 188334) | Soil and rhizosphere microbial communities from Laval, Canada - mgHAA (SPAdes) (version 2) | ecosystem: Environmental > Terrestrial > Deep subsurface > Rock core/Sediment | place: Laval... | reverse complement strand
TTCGGCCACGTGACCGGCTATGTCGATGCCAGGCGCGCGAAGCAGCCTGCGTTCACCACGCTCGAGCAGGTGGCTGCCCGCTCCGGGCCGGCGCCGTTCGACACGCCGCGCAGCCTGCTGGATGCGATTGCGTCCAGGCGCCAGGGCGGGCTGGACGATGCGAAGCTGGGGACGGTGCCGGTGGATTTCCTGTCGGACCTCGACGTGACCGCGGGCAGCTCCGGGTCACCGGTGCTGGATGCGGACGGCAGGATCGTTGGTCTCGCGTTCGATGCGAACCGGGAGGCGGTCGCCTCGAACTGGGTGTTTGATCCGGCGATGACCCGGACGATCGCGGTCGACCAGCGCTACATGCACTGGGTCATGCAGGAGGGATTCCCGGCGCCCGCGGTGCTGCGCGAGCTGGGTTGGACCGTGCCGGAGACCAGCGCGGCGGCCAAATCCGCGACCCTGCCATCCAGGTCGCGCCGGCGCCGTCGATAATGGGTGGATGACCCGCACCCTCGAAGACTGGCTGGCCCGACTCGAACGCGCGCACCCGAAGTCGATCGACCTCGGGCTGGAGCGCGTGCGCGACGTGGCTGCGCGGATGGCGCTTCCACGGCCGGCGCCCTGCGTCATCACCGTCGGCGGCACCAACGGCAAGGGCTCGACGGTGGCCTTCATCGAATCGATCGCGCGTGCGGCGGGCCTGCGCGTCGGTGCGTACACGTCGCCACACCTGCTGCGTTACAACGAGCGCGTCCGCATCGATGGGCAGGACGCAAGCGACGTCGACCTGGTCGCGGCATTCGAGGCGGTCGAGGCGGCACGCGGGGACGTCTCGCTCACGTATTTCGAAGCGGGCACGCTGGCGGCGATGCACCTGTTCGCGCGGGCCGGGCTCGATCTGGCGGTCCTGGAAGTCGGGCTCGGCGGGCGCCTGGACGCGGTGAACATCGTGGATGCCGATGTGGCGGTCATCACCACGGTGGATCTGGATCACCAGGACTGGCTGGGCAACGACCGCGAAGCGATCGGCACTGAAAAGGCCGGGATCGCGCGTGCCGGAAAGCCGCTCGTGCTCGGCGATGACGATCCGCCGGCGAGCGTCCTCCGTCGTGCCTATGCGCTCGGTGCGTCGGCCATCCGCATCAACAGCGATTTCTTCTTCGGGCCACGTGACCTGGGGCATTGGCACTGGCGCGAATTGGGGTTCGAGCTCGAGCTTCCGATGCCCGGCCTCGCGGCACCCGTGCAACTGCGCAACGCCGCCATCGCGATCGCGGCGCTGCGTGCATCCACGCTGGAGATTCCGGAGCGCGCGTGGGCCACGGGCATTGCAGGTGCGCGCGTGCCCGGCCGGCTCCAGCACGTCGCCTGGCGCGGCATCGACCTGTGGCTCGACGTCGGCCACAACCCGCAAGCGGCGGGCGCATTGGCGCAATGGGCCGCGTCAGCGCCGATACCGGGCCGCACCCACGCGTTGTACGCAGCACTGGCGGACAAGGATGCCGTGGCCGTGGTCCATGCCATGGCACCGGTGGTGGATGCCTGGCACCTTGCCGGGCTTTCGGACGCAGGCCTGCGTGGCCAGTCGGTGGAAACGCTGGCGCAACGCCTGGGCGCGACCGCGGCGACCTCCGCGAGCAATCACGTGTCCATCGGTGATGCATTGCGCACGATCCGGGAATGGGCGGAACCGGGTGATCGCGTGCTCGTGTTCGGCTCGTTCCACACCGTATCCGAGGCATTCGCGACCATCGGTTCAGCCGCCGGCGCCGAACCCGGATGAACTGGCCGGTATAATTGGCCCGCCTTCGTGCCGAGCCAGCCCATCGAATGGATCGACCCCTGAAACAGCGCCTGTGGGGCGCCGCCGTGCTCATCGCGCTCGCGGTGATCTTCCTTCCCATGCTGGTCAAGGGGCCGGCTCCGGACAGCGGCGTGCAGGATGTCTCCCTCAAGATGCCGAATGCACCCGATGCAGGTGGCCAAGTGCAGGAGTTGCCATTGGGCGCACCCGGTGACATGCCCGCCAGCGGCGCCACCGGCATGCCGGCCGCGATGCCTGGAGTGACGGCATCGTCGGTCTCCGCAGGCTCCACGCCGGTCTCGACCACGCCTTCATCAAATGCGTCACCCGCGACGGCTGCGGGCGATTACGCCGTGAATTTCGGCAGCTATGGCACCTCCGCCGATGCCGACCGCGTGGTGCAGGCGTTGAATGCCGCGCAGCTCAAGGGGTATTCCGAGGCCCTGACCCTCGATGGACGCAACGTCTACCGCGTGCGCGTGGGGCCATTCGCCAGCCGCGAAGCCGCCGAGGTCGCGCGACTGCAGGCGGTGCGCGTGAACAATGCAGTCAAGGCCGACGTGGTGGCGCTGGATGCCGCTGCGCCGGTCACGCCAGCGGCTGCGTTGGCGCCGACCCCGGCATCGCCGCCTGTCACCACTCCGGCCAAGCCCGTCGCGACACCGCCGGTGGCCGCCGCGGTTGCACCGAAGCCGGCAGCCACGCCTGCGCCCGCAATCGCGAAGCCGGCGCCCGTCGTCGCCACGGCCAAGGCGCCAGAGCCTGAAAAGACCGATGCACCACCCCAGCCCAAGCCGGCCGCGAAACCTGCGGCGTCCGGCACGGGCTTCGCCGTGCAGCTGGGCGCGTTCGCGAACGCGGATGACGCCACGACCTTGCGGGATCGCGCGCGCGCGGCCGGGTTCAGCGCCACCACCGAAACGGTGAAGACCGACAAGGGCGTGCTGACGCGCGTCCGGCTGGGTCCAGTGGCCTCGCGCGAATCCGCCGATGCGCTGAAGGCGCAGGCGCAATCGAAACTCGGCATTGGCGGCGTCGTCCGCCCGCAACCCTGATCCGGAGTACCCATGTGCGGCATCCTTGGAATCGTTGGTACCCATGATGTCGCCGCGCGCCTCTATGACGGGTTGACCGTGCTGCAGCACCGCGGCCAGGACGCCGCGGGCATCGCCACCAGCAACGGACGCCAGCTGCGCGTGGGCAAGGGCAATGGCCTGGTGAGCGACGTGTTCGATGCGCCGACGATGGCGCAGCTGCATGGCGCGATGGGCATCGCGCATTGCCGGTACCCCACGGCGGGCAGCGAGGGCAGCGACGAAGCGCAGCCGTTCTACGTGAACTCGCCATACGGCATCGCGCTGGCGCACAACGGCAACCTGATCAACACGGAAGCGCTGCGTCGCGAAGTATTCGAACAGGATCGGCGCAGCGTCAACACGCAGTCCGATTCGGAAGTGCTGCTCAACGTCTTCGCGCACGAACTCGAGCAGCAGAAATCGCTGGATCCGGAGGCGGCCTTCCGTGCGGTGGAAGGCGTGAACCGCCGCGCCAAGGGCGGCTATGCCGTGGTCTGCATGGTGATGGGCCTGGGGCTCGTGGCGTTCCGCGATCCCAACGGCATCCGCCCGCTGGTGCTCGGGCGCCGCGTTGTCGACGGCAAGGACGAATACGCGGTGGCCTCCGAGTCGGTCGCGCTGGACCTGCTTGGGTTCGAGCGCGTGCGCGACGTGGCGCCGGGCGAGGCCGTGGTGATCACCGCCGATGGCCGGTTGTTGTCCAGGATCTGCGCCGCGGACATCGAGCCGCGCCCGTGCATCTTCGAATACGTGTACTTCGCTCGCCCGGACTCGATGATGGACAACATCTCGGTGCACAAGGCGCGCATGCGCATGGGCGTGGCGTTGGGCGAGAAGATCCTGCGCGAGCGGCCCGACCACGACATCGACGTGGTGATCCCGATCCCCGACACCAGCCGCGATGCCGCGCTGGAAATCGCCAACGTGCTGGGCGTGAAGTACCGCGAGGGCTTCATCAAGAACCGCTACGTGGGCCGCACGTTCATCATGCCCGGGCAGGGCGAGCGCGCGAAGTCGGTGCGCCGCAAGCTCAATCCGATCCCGCTGGAATTCCGCAACCGCGTGGTGCTGCTGGTGGACGACTCGATCGTGCGCGGCACCACCAGCCAGCAGATCGTGCAGATGGCGCGCGACGCGGGCGCCAAGAAGGTCTACCTGGCCTCGGCCGCGCCACCGGTGCGGTTCCCGAACATCTACGGCATCGACATGCCGACGCCGCAGGAACTCATCGCCCACGATCGCACCGAGAAGGAGATCGAGGAATTGATCGGCTGCGACTGGCTGGTGTACCAGGACCTCGACGACCTCGAACACGCGGTCGCCGGACCCAAGAACCCGGGCATGAAGTTCGATACGTCATGCTTCAGCGGCGAATACGTGACTGGCGTGGGCGAGGGCTATTTCGAGCAGTTGCAGGCGCAGCGTTCCGACGAGGCCAAGGCCCAGCGCCGGGCGTGAACGCATGAACCTGTTCGACGCCGCGCGCAGCGTGCTGGATGCGGCCGGCGTCGAGGACAAGCCTGCCCGATCGCGCGAATTCGCCGCCGCGTTCCGGCGTGGCGAGCTCGATATCCCGGACGATGCAGCGCCTGCGCAACCCATCGCCATGCCGGGCCGCCCGGAAACGCCGACACTCGTGCATCCGCGCGACCTGCCGCGCCGCGGCTTCGGCACGCCGGACGGGCGCGCGGCATTCATCCATGCCATCGCCCACATCGAATTCAACGCCATCGACCTGGCCTGGGATGCGGTGTATCGGTTCCGGGGCCTGCCGCGCGGGTACTACGCGGACTGGGTGCAGGTCGGTGATGACGAAGCGCGGCATTTCGCGCTGTTGCGCGCGCGGTTGCGCGACTTCGGCCATGACTACGGCGACTTCGATGCGCACAACGGCCTGTGGGAGATGGCCCGGAAGACCGCGCACGACGGCCTTGCAAGGATGGCGCTGGTGCCGCGCGTGCTGGAGGCGCGCGGGCTCGACGTGACGCCGGCGATGATCACGAAGCTGCGTGCGTTGGGGGATGCGGAGACGGTGGACATCCTCGAGGTGATCCTGCGCGAGGAGGTTGCACACGTGGCGGCGGGTTCGCGCTGGTACCGCTGGTTCTGCGATCAGGCGGGCGTGGAGCCGCGGTCGCGCTTCCATGCGTTGTTGCGGGAACATGCGACCGGCGTGCTGCGCCGTCCGTTCAACCGGGAGGCGCGGCTTCAGGCGGGGTTCGATGCCGACGAGCTGGACGTGCTGGAGTCGCAGGCCGCAGATTGACGCGGGGGATCCTCAGGCGAGGGCAACCAGTTCCAGGTTGCCGCCCGCGGCGCGCAGGTAGCGCGGCGTGCCATACCAGTCGCCGAGCACCACCCGTGTGCGGCCGTGGCCTTCGTCGTGGATCGCGGGCCGGTGCGTATGGCCATGGATGATGCGATCCACGCCGTAACGTTCGAACGTGGCGTCCACGGTGTCGTGCGTGACGTCGGTGATGGTTTCCGACGTGCCGGCGGACTTGAGTTCGCCATACCGGGCCTTGCTCGCGGCGCGCGCCTGTTCGGCGAATGCCAGGCGGGCAGGCAGCGGCTGTGCGAGGAACTGCGCCTTCCATCCCGGTGCGCGTGTCATCGCGCGGAACTGCTGGTACGCGGTGTCGTCGGTGCACAGCAGGTCACCATGGCCGACGAGCACCGGCGCGCCGTCGAGCGTGATGATCGAGGGGTCGGGCAGCAGCTCCACGTTCGCGCGATTGGCGTACTCGTTGCCCAACAGGAAATCGCGGTTGCCATGGATGAAGCGCACCGGCGTGCCCGAGGTCGAAAGCGCACGCAGGGCCTCCGCCACGCGCGCGCCCGCCTCGCTGGGATCGTCGTCGCCGACCCAGGATTCGAACAGGTCGCCGAGGACATAGAGCGCGTCGGCTCCCCGGGCCTCGTCGCGCAGGAAGTGAAGGAACGCGTCGGTCGCGGCGGGGCGCGCATCGTCGAGATGCAGGTCGGCGATGAAGAGCGTGGTCATCAGGGCATTCTAAGGCGCGGGACGCCGCGGTCGGGGCCGGCTTTCACGGAACGCTAGAATAGTCGCCCCGATTCGCGCCTTGATGACATGACCGTCCGCACCCGCTTTGCGCCCAGTCCCACAGGCTACCTGCACATCGGGGGTGCGCGCACCGCGCTGTATTGCTGGCTGGCGGCCAGGCGCGCGGGCGGACAGTTCATCCTGCGCATCGAGGACACCGATCGCGAGCGCAGCACGCAGGAGGCCATCGACGCCATCCTGCAGGCGATGGACTGGCTGGGGCTCGGTTACGACGAGGGCCCGGTCTACCAGACGCACCGTTTCGATCGCTATGCCGAGGTGGCGAGCCAGCTGGTCGCGTCCGGGCATGCCTACTACGCCTACGAGACGAAGGACGAACTCGAGGCCATGCGCGAAGCGGCGCTGGCCGCGGGCGACAAGCCGCGCTACAGCGGCCGCTACCGCGACGAGGACGCCGGCTTCCGCGACGACCCCAACCGGGTGATCCGTTTCCGCAACCCGCGCGAGGGCAGCGTGGTGTTCGACGACCTGGTCAAGGGCCGCATCGAGTGGAGCAACGCCGAGCTCGACGACCTGGTGCTCGTGCGCTCCGATGGCTGGCCCACCTACAACTTCGCGGTGGTGGTGGACGATCTCGACATGCGCATCACCCACGTGGTGCGCGGCGACGACCACGTCAACAACACCCCGCGCCAGGTCAACATCTACACCGCGCTGGGTGCACCGGTGCCGGCGTTCGCGCACCTGCCGATGATCCTGGACGAGCAGGGCGCCAAGCTCTCGAAGCGCACGGGTGCGGCCGACGTGATGCAGTACCGCGATGCCGGTTACCTGCCGCATGCGTTGCTGAACTATCTTGCGCGCCTGGGCTGGTCGCATGGGGACCAGGAGATATTCTCGGTGGAGGAACTCATCCGCCTGTTCGACCTGGCCGACGTGAATGCCAAGGCCGCGCGCCTGGACATGGCCAAGCTTGGCTGGCTCAACCAGCAATACCTGAAGAACGACGATCCGGCCGACGTGGCGCGCCATCTCGAATGGCATCTGCGTGCAGCGGGGTATGACCTTGCACGCGGGCCTGCGCCTGCGGACATCGTGGTTGCGCTGCGCGACCGCGCGCAGACGCTGAAGGAGATGGCGGAGAAGTCGGCGGTGTGGTTCCAGCCGCTCACCACGTATGACGATGTGGCGGTGGCCAAGCACCTGAAGCCGGACGCTGCCGCGCCGCTGGCGGATGCCCACGCGCGCCTTGCCGGCCTGCCGGAATGGACGGTCGATGCGGTGTCCTCGGCGCTTCATGCCACCGCAGAGGCGTTGGGCCTGGGCATGGGCAAGGTGGCGCAGCCCTTGCGCGTGGCGATCACCGGCACCCAGGTGAGCCCGGACATCGCCCATACCGTCTACCTGGCCGGCCGCGACGAGGCGCTGGCCCGGATCGATGCCGCCTTGGCCAGAATCGCCGCGGCTTGAGTCCGCGCGGTTGCGGCACCATCATCAGGACATGGGACACAGTCACGCCTGCAGCGATCCCGAGCACCACGTCAACGATGCGCGCGAGTTCATCGCGGCGGTGGAGCGTGCCTGCACGGAGCGCGGCCTTCGGCTCACGCCGATCCGCGCCCGCGTGCTGGAGCTGATCGCACGCGCCGGGCAGCCGATCAAGGCCTACGATCTGCTGGACCAGGTTCGTCAGGGGGAGGGTCCCGGCGCTGCCGCGCCGCCCACCGTCTATCGCGCGCTGGATTTCCTGATGGCGAATGGATTCGTGCACAAGCTCGAATCCGTCAACGCGTTCGTGGCCTGCCACCATCCGAATGCATCGCACCACTCGGTGCCGTTCCTGATCTGCAGCCGCTGCCATCGCGCGGTGGAGCTGGAAGACGATGCGGTGGTGTCGATGCTGGAACGCCAGGCCCGCACCCTGGGGTTCAGCCCGCGCACCCAGACCCTGGAAGTGCACGGGCTGTGCGCCGCATGCAGCGGCGCCGACGACTGACCGTCAGAAGTACAGGCGTACGCCCACGTCGAACCCGCGCCCTGGCTGCATCACTTCGTTTTTCAGGAACGAGGTGTGCACGCGCTGCACCTGGTCGGTGAGGTTGCGACCGTCGAGGAACAGCTCGCCGCTGGCTTTCGCGCCGTCGAAATGCCAGGCCACGTGGCCGTCCACATCGGTGTAGCCCGGGGTCGCTGTTTCGTTGGACGCGACATCATGCTGCGACGCCACGCGCGTCATGCCGAGCGACGCGCGCCAGGCGGCGCGTTCCCAGCGCAACTGCGCACCCACGCGGGACGGCGCGATCCGCGGCAGGTTGCCTCCCGCATTGGACAGCGTCGCACGCACGGTGTCGCCGAACAGCCGCAAGTCCCACTGGCCAGCAGGCCCGTCCTTGGCGAGGTGCAGCGTGGCTTCGCCTTCCGCGCCGCGGAACAGGGCATCGTGTTGCGTCCACTGGCGAACGGGCAGGTCGCGATCGCCCCCGGCCCAGAACCAGGTGTCGGTGGTGTCGGCGAGGTAGACGAAACCGTGCACGCGGTTGGCATACACCGAGCCGTTGAGGTCGACGCGCGGGTGTTCGTAGTGCAGTCCGAGTTCGAGCTGGTTCGCTGCTTCCATGCGCAGCCCGGCATTGCCGCGCTCGAACGCCAGCGTAGCGATGTGCGGGCCGCTGGCGAACAGTTCCTCCTCGGCGGGTGCGCGTTCGGCGTGGTCGAGATTGGCGTTCACCCGCCAGCGCGGGGCGAATTTCCAGCCGGCGGACAGGGAGCCGCTCAGCGGGTTGAAGCTGCGCGGGGCCGCACCGGCCGGCGAGGATTTCACCGAATCCGTGCGTGCACCCGCCTCGAACTGGACGTCGCCCGCCGTCTTTTTCGTCACTGCGAACACGCCGGTGGCACGCGTGTGCGTGCGCGGGATGAACGCCTCTTCGCCGATCGCGCGGAACGTGCTGTCGACCGACTGCAATCCCGCCGCCGTTTTCCATCCCGCCACCTCGAAGGTGGATTCCAGCCGCGCTTCATCGGCCTTCTTCAGGAACTGCGTGCCGGGCACGTCGTTCTCGAATTCGGTGTGGCTGTAGTCGGTGTGCGCAAGGCTGAAGCGCAGGCCGCCGGTGCGCCAGAGGCGCGGCATGCCGCCGCGCAGTTCGTAGCGGTTCTGCTCCAGCGCAAGATGCACGCCGCGCTCGCCGAGCGCGGGATCGCCGGGCTCCGCGGGATTGCCGTACTGGTCCATGTAGCGCGAGGCATTGATGCCGAGGAAGCCCCAGTCGCCAAGCAGCGAGCCGCCGACCGAGCCGGTCTTCGTGTGCACGAACGAATTGCGCTGGCGGCCGAGTGGCGTCCCGGTGTCGCCATCGTCGCGCTGCACCCCATCCGCATGCAGCGCGAACCCGCTGGTGCCGGTATCGAGCCGGAACATGCCGGTGGTGCCATGGGTATTGCCGTCGTAGCGCGCTTCGGTGCGTCCTTCGAGGCCGCCCGTCGCGGGGGCTTCCGGCACGCGGCCATCCACGACGTTCACCGCGCCGCCGATCGCGCCCGACCCGTACAGAAGGGTGGCAGGGCCTTTCAGCACTTCGATCTGGTCGGCGAGGAACGGCTCCACCGCCGGTGAATGATCCTGGCTGACCGTGGAGACATCCTGCGAGGCCAGGCCATCGCTCAGCACCGCGACGCGCGGCCCGTCCATGCCACGGATCACCGGGCGGCCCACGCCCGCGCCGAAGCTCGAACTCTGCACGCCGGGAATGCTGTTGACGGTCTCGCCGAGGCTGGCGGCGCGCGCCTCGTCGAGTTTCTCGCCGGAGAGCACGGACACCGGCTTGGCCAGCTCCCGGGCCACGTCGCGCAACGGCGAGGCGGTGACCACGACCTTGTCCAGTTCGTGCGCATGCGTCCGCCCGTCGGTCGTGTCCTGGCCATGCTGGCTGTCCTCGGCCGGGTGGCCGGGCGGGGTAGGCGGCTGCTCCTGGGCGGCGGCGGCCAGTGGGACCAGCAGGGCCAGGGCAATCGGGGCGAAACGCAGGGTGCGGCGGGGCATGGATTGTGCGAACCTGTGATCTGGAAGCGATATGTTATATAGTTGCATTCATGAATCCCACCCGTGCCGAAGGTCATGCATCGCGAGCCCACCAGCGCGGCTGGCTCGACCGCGTGGGCGCGGGGGGTTCGCTCCTGTGCGCGATCCATTGCGCGATCGGGCCGTTGATCCTGGCGATGCTGCCCGCCATCGGTGCGGCGGCCTGGTTCGATGACCGGGTGGAAGGGAGTTTCGTGGCGTTCGTCAGCGTGCTGGGCCTGACCAGCCTGGGGCTGGGCTATCGCCGGCACCGCGCGGTCCATGCACTGGGACTGATGCTGCTCGGCCTGGCCATCCTGTGGTGCGGGATCCTGGTCCCGGCGCTGCACCATGTGCTCGTCAGGCATGCGGTCACGATGGCCATCGGCGGCATGCTGGTGGCCGTGGCGCACGTGCTGAACCTGCGCCTGAACCATGTCCATGTCCACGGCGCGCACTGCACGCACTGAATTGCGGCCTGGATTGCGCTAGAATCCGCAGTCAACTTTCACGCATCGGGCCATCCATGGGCCCGGGCAAGCACACCGGAGCAGTACAGATGGGCAAGGGCGACCGCAAGACGGCCAAGGGCAAGCGTTACAACGCCAGCTACGGCAATTCCCGCAGCAGCAAGGCCGTGGTGAAGGCTGCCGGCACGGCTGCCGCCCCGGTTGCGAAGAAGACTGCAACGAAGACCGTGACCAAGAAGGTTGTTGCGAAGAAGGCTGCCAAGTCGGCCTGATCGCACCGTTCGTGGTTCAAGGAAGCCCCGCTGATGCGGGGCTTTTTCGTTGTGGCCCCAGGCGATGCGGGCGTCAGGCGACGGGATGGCCGCCCGAATGCACGCCGGCGCAGGGGCTGCCCCCCAGCCAGTAGGCCAGCTCCGCGGGTTCGCTGACCGACCAGCGGGCGAAGTCCGCGCGCAGCCCCGGGCGAAGCACGCCACGATCCGTCAGTCCCAGCGCACGCGCCGCATGCACGGTGGCGCCGCGCAGGGCTTCCTCCGGGGTCAGGCGGAAATGCGTGCAAGCCAGTTGCATGGCCTGGCGCAGCGAGAGCAGCGGTGACGTGCCCGGATTGCAATCGGTGGCGATGGCCATCGGCACCCCATGGGATCGCAACAGGTCCAGCGGTGGCAGCACGGTTTCGCGCAGCACATGGAACGCGCCGGGCAGCAGCACCGCCACCGTGCCGGCCCGTTTCATGGCGATCACGCCGGCTTCGTCGGTGTGCTCGATGTGGTCCCCGGACAGGCCGTCGAATTCCCCAACCAGTGCCGCGCCACCCAGGTTGGACAGCTGGTCCGCATGCAGCTTCACCGGCACGCCCAGCGCGCGGGCTGCCTCGAACATGCGCCGGGTCTGCGCGGGCGAGAAGCCGATGCCTTCGCAGAACGCATCCACCGCATCCACCAGGCCCTCGGCGTGCAGCACCTGCAGCCAGCCCATGGCGGCGTCGACGTAGCCCTCGGCATCGCCCGCGAATTCCGGCGGCAATGCATGCGCGCCCAGGAAGGTGGTGCGCACGGTGATGCCGAGCGTGTCGCCGATGCGCCGGGCGACGCGCAGCATGCGGCGTTCGCTGTCGAGATCCAGGCCGTACCCGGACTTGATCTCCAGCGTGGCCACGCCATCCGCCACCAGCGCGCGCGCGCGCGGCAGCGAGGCATCCAGCAGTGCATCCTCCGACGCATCGCGCACGGCGCGCACCGTGGACAGGATCCCGCCGCCCGCCCGGGCGATGTCCTCGTAGCTCGCGCCCTGCAGGCGCAGCTCGAATTCCGCGGCGCGGTTGCCGGCGAACACCAGGTGGGTATGGCAGTCGACAAGCGCGGGCGTGACCAGGCCGTCGAAGAACGCATCGGGCTGCAGGCGCTGCAGCACACTGGTAGGGGCGCTGGCCCGTGGACCCACGTGCGTGAGCAGGCCGTTGTCCCAGGCCAGCACCGCATCGTCGATTCGCCCATAGCCGCTGTCGGCATCGAGGGTGATCAGCGTGCGGCAGGCGAGCGCGCCGCTGATGGGGCCGGTCGTCATGGCGTGGTCTCGCGCGGTGCAGGCTCCTCGGCAAGCAGCCGTTGCGCCAGTGCCTTGTAAACCGGGACCTTGCAGACCAGCGACGCCGCGCCGCGTGCGACCAGCACCGCCGCGAGGATCGGCAGCAACATGCCACCGCTGTCGGTCATCTCCATGGTGATCACGGCCGATGTCAGGGGCGCCTGCGTGACGCCTGTCAGGTATGCGCACATGCCGACCAGCACCATGGCCGTGGGTGTCGCGCCAGGCAGAAGCGCGGCGAAGTCGTTCCCGAGCCCCGCTCCGACGGCGAGCGCCGGCGAGAACAGCCCGCCGGGGATGCCGGCCAGGTAGGACAGCAGGTTGGCCACGAATTTGACCGGCCCGAACGCGAGGTCCACGCCGCTTTGTCCAACCAGCAGTGCGCTGGCCTGGGCATAGCCGGTGCCGAAGGTGCCTGGTCCGGACGCGATGCCAAGCACGGCGAGCAGCAGCCCGCAGAGCGTCGCGGCGAGCACAGGGTGGGCTTTGCGGAATCGACCGATCACCGGTGCGTCGGACCGCGTGAGTGCGAGCAGCAGGCGGCTGAAGAGACCGCCAAGCAGGCCGCAGGCCAGTGCAGTGGCGAACAGTGTCATCCAGCCGAACCCGAACGGCATGGAGGCGGAGAACCGCCCGAAATAGGTGTAGTTGCCAAGCAGGCCCAGCGACACCACGCCGGCCACGATGACCGCGGTGAGCAGGGTTCCGGAGAAGCGGTGCTCGAACGTGCCGCTGAGTTCCTCGATCGCGAAGACCACTCCCGCCAGCGGCGCATTGAACGCAGCGGCAATGCCCGCGGCCCCTCCGGCGAGGATGAAGCGCGCGCCCTGTTTCGGGTCGGTGAATCCGAAACGGCGGCCGAGCGCATGCATGAGCCCTGCTCCGATGTGCACGGTGGGACCTTCACGGCCGATCGAGGCGCCGCCGAGCAGCCCGCCGACCGTCAGGAGGAACTTCCAGGCAGCCACGCGGAGGGACAACTGGGACTCGCGCCAGGCCACCGGCTGTTCGAGTGCAGCGATGACCTGGGGAATGCCGCTTCCGCGCGTCACCTGCAGGCCACGCCGCGACGTGATCCATGCCATCAGTGCGAACGCAGCCGGCGTCGCAACCAGGGTCCACCAAGGTGAGGCACGGTGGATGCTCGAGAATACGCGGAAGGCCAGGTCCGACGCTTTCGCCAGCGCGATCGCCGCAAGGGCGACTGCGATCGCACCACCCCACAATGCGACACGTTTGCGCCATCCTTCCGCCAGCGGGGCGCCTTCTGCAGGTGGCGGTTCGCATTGCAGTGGATCCATCATCCACGCATTGTCGCATGCGGTCGCGGGCGCCCTCCGGCAGAATGCCCGCATGTCGACCGCATCCACGATCCACCGCCTGCCGTCCGGCGACTGGCAATTGCCGGGCATCGCCAACCTGCATTCGCATGCGTTCCAGCGCGCGATGGCGGGATTGGCCGAACGCCAGACCGATCCGGCGGATTCGTTCTGGACATGGCGTGAGGTCATGTA
>Ga0208126_1000037_pt1 | contig 13539 bp, 12 predicted proteins | sample SoimicmetaGmgHAA_FD_188334 | JGI IMG/M metagenome (GOLD analysis project Ga0208126, IMG submission 188334) | Soil and rhizosphere microbial communities from Laval, Canada - mgHAA (SPAdes) (version 2) | ecosystem: Environmental > Terrestrial > Deep subsurface > Rock core/Sediment | place: Laval... | reverse complement strand
CACGGAACTGAAGGAACCGAAGTCCGTGGTGTCCGGCGCCACGCCGGTGCTGCGCGAGTCCGAGCACTACTTCTTCGAGCTGGGCCAGTTCCAGGACTTCCTGCGCGGTTGGCTCGCTGGCGACGTGGCCCTGCCCGGGGTGAAGGCCAAGCTGTCCGAATGGCTGGATGCCGAGGGCGGACTGCGCGCCTGGGACATCTCCCGTGATGCGCCCTACTTCGGTTTCGAGATCCCGGGCGCACCGGGCAAGTACTTCTATGTCTGGCTGGACGCGCCGATCGGCTACCTGTCGAGCTTCGAGACGTTGTGCGCGGAGCGCGGGCTCGATTTCGATGCGTTCCTGCGCCCCGGCAGCGGTGCGGAGCTGCATCACTTCATCGGCAAGGACATCGTCAATTTCCACGGGCTGTTCTGGCCCGCGGTGCTGCATGGCGCAGGCCTGCGCACGCCCACGCGGCTGCACGTCAATGGCTACCTGACGGTCGACGGCGCGAAGATGTCGAAGTCGCGCGGCACCTTCGTGATGGCCCGCACCTACCTCGACCAGGGCCTGGCGCCCGAGGCACTGCGTTACTACTTCGCGGCGAAGTCGTCCGGCGGCGTGGACGACCTCGACCTCAACCTCGGCGACTTCGTGAGCCGGGTGAACAGCGACATCGTCGGCAAATTCGTGAACCTGGCGAGCCGTTGCGCCGGCTTCATCGGCAAGCGGTTCGACGGCCAGCTCGCGCACGGACTGGCGGATCCCGCGATGTACGCGCGCTTCGTGGCGCAGCTCGGCCCCATCCAGGCGGCCTACCGCGCGGATGACGTGGCCGGCGTGTTGCGGATGACGATGGCGCTGGCCGACGAGGCCAATCGCTACATCGACGACACCAAGCCCTGGGTCGTCGCGAAGCAGGTCGGTGCCGATGCGGAACTGCAATCGATCTGCACGCAGGGCCTGAACCTGTTCCGCGTGCTGGCATTGGCCCTGGCGCCGGTGCTGCCGGCGATGGCCGCGCAGGTGGAGGCCTTCCTGCAGGCGCCCTTGTCGCGTTGGACGGATTGCGATGCAGCCCTGGTCGGGCACGCCGTCCAGCCCTACGACCCCCTGTTCATCCGGATCGACCCGAAGCAGATCGACGCCATGACCGAAGCCAGCAAGGACACCCTCGCGCCAGCCGCGGCGATTCCGGCCGCGAAGCCTGCAACGGCCGCGCCGGAAGTGGCCACCGCATCCACGGCCACCACCACCATCGGCATCGACGATTTCGCGAAGCTCGACCTGCGCGTGGGCACGGTGCTGGAATGCGGCTTCGTGGACGGCTCCGACAAGCTGCTGCGCTTCCTGCTGGATGCCGGCGAGCTCGGGCAACGCCAGATCTTTTCCGGGATTCGTGGCTCGTACGGCGCGCCGGAGTCGCTGGTCGGGCGCCGCGTGGTGTTCATCGCCAACCTGGCGCCGCGCAAGATGCGCTTTGGCTTGAGCGAAGGCATGATCCTGTCCGCGGGCTTCGATGGCGGCAGCCTGTTCCTGCTCGATGCCGATGCCGGCGCCCAGCCCGGCATGCCCGTGCGCTGAGGCCGATGGCAGCACCGCGCGCCCGGCCGGGCTCGGACGAACTGCTCGAGCGGCTTGATCGGCTGTTGCCGCAGACCCAATGCGGCCAATGCGGTTATGCCGGATGCAGGCCGTACGCGGAGGCCATGGCCCAAGGCGACGCCGGGCCAGACCGCTGTCCGCCCGGTGGCGACGCCGGCGCGCGTGCGCTCGCCGCACTGCTGGGGGTTCCTGCGGTTCCGTTTGACCGCACGCTGGGTGAGCACCTGCCGCCACGCGTGGCCGTGGTGGTCGAGGCCGATTGCATCGGTTGCACAAAATGCATCGCGGCCTGCCCGGTGGACGCGATCATCGGGGGGGCCAAACTCATGCACGTGGTGCTGGATGCCCTGTGCACGGGCTGCGATCTGTGCGTGCCCGCCTGCCCGGTGGACTGCATCGTGATGATTGATGCCGGTTGAGGCTCAGTGCGGTGCCGTGGTGCAGGCATCGCATATGCGTTCCACGCGGTAGCCGGCCGACTTCAGCTTCTCGACCACGCCGTCCGGGCCGACGAGGTGCATCGCGCCCACGACGATGAAGATGTTGCCGGTGCCGGATCGCGCGAGCATCGTGCCGATCTCCGGCACCCAGCGCGCGTTGCGATCCGCCACGATGGTGCGGTAGAGCCGCGGATACGCACGCAGCATCTTGCGGCCATCGTTCGCCCACAACCTGTCCGCGTCGCCGGCGCGCCAGGTCGCATGCAGCGCCTCGACGTCACGGGTCCCGTGCCCCGCATCATCCAGCGATTCGGCGAGGAACTGGCGCTGCTCATCCGCGCTCATCGTCGAGAACAGGGCCACCTGGTCGGCCACCGATTCCAGCCCTTCCGAAGCCATATGGCGCTGGCTGGCCGCCGCCATGAAGTGATCGTCCAGGCCCAGCCTGGGGTCGAGGCCGGCAGCGCGCATCGACTGCAGGTCGATGATGACCGCGGCGTACCACGCATGCAGTCGCTGCATCGCCTCCGGCGGGAAGCCCTGCGCCTGCAGGGACGCACTGTTCCGTCGCAGCCACGCGGCGAGCTTGGCCCGCAACGCAGGCGTCAGGCCGTCATCGAGTGTCGTGCCATCGGTGCGCAAGCCCGCCGCCCCGAACAACCCTGCACCCTTCTGCAGCGCGTCCGGCGCGATCTCGAACACGGCCGCATCCGAATCCGCGAACGCGGCCTCCACCTCGCGCGGCAGCGGATAGTCCGAGGGTCGCAGCAGGTGGAACGACCCGAGCAGGTAGGCGCAGTTGTCGCGATCGCAGGCCTTCCACAGCAATGGCACCGGAGTCGCCGGCTTTGCTGACGCATGCGACGCCAGCCCGCTCCACAGAAGGAACATGGCAACGAGGCCCTGGACGATCAGGATCTGGATTCGGCGCATCGGATCTCCAGGCATCACCGGCCGCGCAGGAACCAGCGATCCATTTCGGCCAGGTTGAAACGCGCCCAGGTGGGCCGTCCGTGGTTGCACTGGCCGGAACGTTCGGTCGCTTCCATGTCGCGGAGCAAGGCGTTCATTTCAGGAATGGTCAGGCGCCGGTTGGCGCGCACCGCGCCGTGGCAGGCCATCGTCGACAGCAGGTCATCGCGGGCCTCGGCCACGCGCCGACTCGCACCGTGCTCGCGCAGGTCGGCCAGCACGTCGCGCACCAGGTTTTCCACGTCGCCATGCGCGAGCAGCGCCGGCACCGCGCGCACAACCACCGTGCCCGGGCCGCTGCGCGTGAGTTCGAAACCGAGCGCGGCGAGCGTGCCCGCCTCCTGTTCGGCGATGTCGGCCTCGCGTTCGGACACCGACATCGCCTGCGGCACCAGCAGGGGTTGCATGCGCACCCCTTCGCCATCGTGGGCGGACTTCAGGCGTTCATAGCCGATGCGTTCGTGCGCGGCGTGCATGTCCACCACCACCAACCCGTCGGCGGACTCGGCAAGGATGTAGATGCCGTGCAATTGCGCGATCGCGAAACCCAGCGGGGGCGTGTCGCCATCGGCCGGCAACGGACCGGGCTGCGCGAACGCCACTCCCGCAGTGCCGGCAGCGGGAGCGGCATACAAGGCCGCGTACTGCCCCACCGCCTCGTCGACCCGCAGCCCCAAGCCGCCCTGCCCGGCCGCGGCAAACGGGAAAGAGCCAGCGGGATGGCCCGGCGATCCCATCGTCGTCGCTTCATGCCCTGGCACCTGCCCTGCGCGCGTCTCCGCCAACGCGGCGGCCACCGTGCGATAGACCACATCGTGCACGGTGCGCGCGTCGCGGAACCGCACCTCGTGCTTGGCGGGATGCACGTTCACGTCGACGCGGCGCGGATCCATCTCCACGAACAGCACGTAGGCCGGCTGCCGGCCGTGGTACAGCACGTCGGCGTAGGCCTGCCGCACCGCATGCGCGATGGTGCGGTCGCGCACCGAGCGTCCGTTGACGTAGACGTACTGCTGGTCGGCGGAGGCGCGGTTGTAGCCCGGCTTTCCGATCCAGCCATGCACGCGCACGCCACCCGCGGTGTCGTCCAGGTGCAGGGCCTGCGCGACGAACTCCGCGCCCAGGGTTTCGTCGAGGCGTCCCTGCCCGAACAACGCGCCAGGCGCCTCGCCGCGGTAGCGCCGCGAGGCCTTGCCGTTGTGGACCAGCCGCAATTCGATTTCGGGCCGTGCCAGCGCCAGCGAGCGCAGCCATTCCTCGATGTGCCCGAGCTCGGTGCGTTCGGCGCGCAGGAACTTGCGCCGCGCCGGCACGTTGTAGAACAGGTCGCGCACCTCGACCGTGGTGCCGCGCGGGTGCGCCTTCGGCTGCACGTCGCCCACGCGCCCGCCATCGACGTGCAGCTCATGGCCATGCGCATCGCCTTCGCGGGCCGACGCCAGGCTGAACCGGCTCACCGAAGCAATCGAGGGCAAGGCCTCGCCACGGAATCCCAGTGTTCCCACTGCTTCGAGATCGTCGATCGAAGCGATCTTGCTGGTCGCATGGCGTTGTACGGCCAGCAGCAGTTCGTCCGGCGCGATGCCGTCGCCATCGTCGCGGACGCGCACCAGGCGCACGCCGCCATCCTGCAGCTCGATCTCGACGCGAAGCGCGCCCGCATCCAGCGCGTTCTCCACCAGTTCCTTCACCACGGACGCAGGCCGTTCCACCACCTCGCCCGCGGCGATCTGGTTGACCAGCGTTTCAGGCAGGGCGCGGATGGCCACGCGAATCAGCGGCTGGCGGCGGCGCGCACGGAGCCGCCCTCGCCATACATCGACCAGTACTGCGTGCCCGGAGGCGGCTGGCGGCGGAAATAGGTGTGGATGCCGTTGAGTACGGCGTGCGCAAGCTCGTGCTGGTAGTCGGGGTTGTTGAGCCTGCGTTCCTCATCGGGATTGCTGATGAACGCCGTCTCGACCAGCATCGACGGCACGTCGGGCGAACGCAGCACCACGAAATTCGCACGGTCGATCGCCCCGCGGTGCGTCTTGCCAAGATCGGCCAGGCCGCGCAGCACCTGCCCGGCGATTTCTTCGGAGGCCCGCTGCGTCGCGCTCTGCGACAGGTCCAGCAGCACCGAGGCCAGCGTGTTGTCCTTGTCGCGCAGGCGCACGCCACCGACGAGGTCCGCGGCGTTTTCCTGATCCGCCAGCCAACGGGCCGCCTGCGAGGTCTGTCCGCGGCGGGACAGCACCCATACGGACGATCCGCTCGCGGAGGGATCGGTGAAGGCATCCGCATGGATCGACACGAACATGTCGGCCTTGTGCGCGCGCGCTTTCTGGTAGCGCTGCACCAGCGGGATGAAGAAATCGGAATCGCGGGTCAGGTAGGCGCGCATCCCCGGCGTGGCATTCACCTGCCGCGCCAGTTCCTTCGCCACCTGCAGGGTGATGTTCTTTTCGAAACTGCCCGAGGCCCCGCGCGCGCCGGTGTCCTGGCCACCGTGGCCAGCGTCGATCGCGATCGTGAGTGGCCGGCCCGTCGTCCTGCGGCTGATCTCGGCCATCGAGCGCACTGGCGCTTCGGTCGTGGGCGTGGTGTTGGCAGGGGGCGTGGTGTCCCGAGGCTGCGGCGACTCCACCGGCGGTTGCATGGGCGTCGGCACGCCAGTCGCGATGCGGGTCGGCACGCCGGTGGCCACGCCAGCCACGGGCACCGGTGCACGCGTGATGGTGGGCGCCTGCTGCGGGGACACGGCCACCGCATCGTCGTCACCCGGCCAGTCGAGCACGAGCACGCGCTCGTTGCCGCGCGTTTCCATGTGCGGATCCAGCGGAACCACGTTGGCGCGCAGGTCGAACACGATCCGGGTCGCGCCGGGCTCGGGCGTGCCGGTGCGCAGTTCGCCGACCACGCCGGAGGCCCCCGGGGCCTTGAACGCGGGGGAGAGGCTGGAATCCTTGAAGTCCACGACCAGGCGGTCCGGATCATGCAGGTTGATGAGGGTGTACTCGGCTGGGGCGTCCAGCACGATCTCGGCACGGGTGCCCGTGGCGCCCTGGACCAGCTTGACGCCGCGCACATTGGCCGCGGTGGCGGGCAGCGCGCACGCCACGCCCAGCACCAGCATCAGGACACCCCGCACTCCCACATCCGCACCCCATCGATCGGTGCGGTGATTCAAGCATCGCAACGCCATCATTACAAGGAATGCGGGGATCGCGGTCAGCGCCGTCTCAGGCTTCAAGGGCATGATCGTGCGCACGCTGCAGCCATTCCCGCGCTTCCGCATCCCCGGGCGCGAACTCCACCGAACGGCCCTCGCCATCGATCGCAAGCCGCATCCGGAGCGTGGGCGCGGGCAATGCACCCACCCCACGTTCAGGCCATTCCACCAGCCACAGCGTGGTGTCGTCCGCGTCACCGATCCCGAGGAATTCAAGCTCCCCCGCGTTGCCGATGCGATACAGGTCGAGGTGCAACGCATCGCCACCGGCCGGTAGCGGATAGCGCTCCACCAGCGTGTAGGTGGGGCTGCGGATCGCACCGGTCACGCCCAGTGCGCGCAGGAACGCCCGCGCGAACGTGGACTTGCCGGCACCCAGTTCGCCCTCAAGCCATAGCACCGCACGCGGCGGGCGCGTTAGGGCCATGCGCGCAGCCAGCGCCTGCGTCGCCGCCTCGTCGGGCAGGTGGATCAGCATCGATCGAGCTCCCCGGGGATGCAGGCGATCAGGTCGGAGGCCAGCAGGCCGTGCCCACCCACGGCATCGCGGGCGCGGTCACCTGCACGCGCGTGGACGGCGGCCCCATGCCACGCGGCATCGAACGCGTCCATTCCCTGCGCACGCAATGCGGCAATGATGCCGGTCAATGCATCGCCCATGCCGCCGCTGGCCATGCCGGGATTGCCGGCCGTGATCGTGCGCGTGGTGTTCGCCGGCGCACCGACGAGGCTGTGGCTGCCTTTCAGCACGACGGCGCAGCCGAACCTGGCGACCAGTTGCGCGAGCGCCGCGGGGCGATCGGCCTGCACCGCCTCGGTGCTGACGCCAAGCAGGAGTGCGGCCTCGCCGGGATGTGGCGTGAGCACCCCATCCTGGACCCGACGCGGTGCGGCGGCGAGCAGGTTGAGGGCATCGGCGTCGATGACGAGGGGTTTCCCGCACCCCAGTACCGCGTCGAACAACTCCCGTCCCCACGCTGCACGCCCGAGTCCAGGTCCCAGGGCCACCACGGTCGCCCGGGCCAGCAGCGGGCCGAGTGCCTGCGCCGATTCGATCCCGGAAGGCATGCACTCCGGCCGCCGGGTGAGCAGCACGGGAACATGCTCCGATCGCGTGGCGACCGACACCTTTCCGGCGCCCGTCCGCAACGCGGCCTCGACCGCCAGCACGATGGCGCCGCCCATGCCGTGGTCTCCCCCGACACAGAGCACGTGGCCGAACATTCCCTTGTGCGCATCGCTCGGTCGCCGCGGCAGGTGCGGTTCATCGCTCATGCGCGGGATTCTATACTTCGCGCGCCATGCCACCCGTCGCAGCCCCGCCGTTACCGCCCGATCCGCACGCGATGCGCGCGACCATCGAACGCGAGGCCCGCACACTCGGCTTCAACCGCTTCGGCGTGGCGGACGTGGCGCTGGACGACGACGTGCGCCACCTGGAGGACTGGCTCGCCGAGGGTTGCCAGGGAACCATGGCGTGGATGCAGCGCAACCACGACAAGCGCGCGCAGCCGGAGGCACTGGTGCCCGGCACGCTGCGGGTGGTCTCCGTGGGCCTGGATTACGGCGACGATCCGGACGCCGCCTGGGCGACCCTCGATGACGGCGAACGCGCCTACGTGGCGCGGTATGCGCTGGGGCGCGATTACCACAAGCTGATGCGCAGGCGCCTGCAGCAGCTGGCCGATCGCGTGGCCGCGCGTATCGGGCCGTTCGGCCACCGCGTGTTCGTGGATTCCGCGCCCGTGCTCGAACGCGCACTCGCACGCAATGCCGGACTCGGCTGGATCGGCAAGCACACCTGCCTGATCGACAAGGACGGGGGCTCGTGGTTCTTCCTCGGCGAGCTGTTCATCGATTTCGCGCTGCCGGTCGACACGCCAGCCACCGATCACTGCGGCACCTGCCGCCGCTGCATCGACATCTGCCCGACGCAGGCCATCGTCGCGCCGTACCGGCTGGATGCCCGTCGCTGCATCAGCTACCTCACCATCGAACACGAGGGCGCGATCGAGGAGGACCTGCGCCCGCTCATGGGCAACCGCATCTTCGGCTGCGACGATTGCCAGCTCGTGTGTCCATGGAACAAGTTCGCGAAGCGCAGCGACGAGCCCGACTTCCGCGTGCGCAACCAGCTCGACACGGCCACCCTGCCCGAGCTGTTCGCCTGGAGCGAAGACGAATTCCTCGCGCGGTCCGAAGGCTCGGCGATCCGGCGCAGTGGCCACCAGCGCTGGCGGCGCAACATCGCGGTGGCCATGGGCAATGCTCCATCATCGCCAACGGTGCTGGCCGCGCTCGAAGGCGCCCGCCACGATCCGGATGAACTCGTGCGCGAACACGTGCTGTGGGCGCTCGCGCAGCACGCGCAGCGCCAGGATCTCAACGGCGGGCGTGCAGCTCCGCCACCAACGCACGGCTGACCGGATCCTCGGGCTGGGCGGTTCCGGCGATCGCCGGCGCCAGGCCATTGGCCAACTGCTTGCCCAGCTCCACGCCGAACTGGTCGAACGCATTGATGCCCCACAGCACCGACTGCGCATGCACGCTGTGCTCGTAGAACGCCACCATCATGCCCAGCGCATCCGGGGTCAACGCGTCCAGCAGGATCATCGTGCTCGGGCGACCCCCCGGATAGTTCCGGTGCGGATCGTCCGAGGCCGAACCGTTGGCCAGCGCTTCCGCCTGCGCGAACAGGTTCGCCAGCAGCACGGCATGGTTCTCCGCGTGCGCGTGGTCCGCGTGCAGCACGCCTATGAAATCGGCGGGCACGACCTGCGTGCCCTGGTGCAGCATCTGGAAGAAGCTGTGCTGCACGTCGGTCCCTGCACCACCCCACCACACCGGCACGGTGTCGCCGGCGACCACGCCACCGGCACTGGCCGCGGTCTTGCCGAGGCTCTCCATCACCAGCTGCTGCAGGTAGGCGGGCAGCAGGCGCAGGCGCTCGTCGTAGGCGAGCACCGCATGCGTGGGCAGGTCCAGCGCGTTCCGGTTCCAGACCGCAGTGAGCGCATGCCACAACGCGGGGTTGTCGCGCATCGGCGCATCGGCGCAATGCCGGTCGAACCGGGCGGCACCGTCCAGCAGCGCATCGAAGCGCGCACTGCCGATGGCCAATGCAATCGGGAACCCGACCGCGGACCACAGGGAGTAGCGGCCGCCCACCCAGTCCCACATCGGCAGGATGCGTTCGGGTGCGATGCCGATGGCTTCCGCGCGCGCCGGGTTGGCCGTCACCGCATACGTGCGCGCGCCGCCGTCGCCCAGCCAGGCGCGGGCGACGGACGCATTGAGCAGGGTTTCCTGCGTGCCGAACGACTTGGAAATGACGACGAGTGCCGTGGTCGCGGGATCGAGCGTCGGCAACAGGCGCGCAATGGCATGGGCATCGACGTTCGACACGAAATGCACGCGCGGCGCGCCATCGGCATGGCCCAGCGCATCCACCACCATGCGCGGACCGAGGTCCGACCCGCCGATGCCGAGGCTCACCACGTCGCGAATGCCGGCACCGTGCAGTTCGCGGACGAGCGCATGCATGCGCGTGCGCACTGCAGCCGCGTCGTCCATGGCTGCCACTGCGTCACGTGCAGCCCCAGCCACGCCCCGCAATGCGGTGTGCAGCGCGGCTCGGTCCTCGGTGGTGTTGACGCGCTCGCCGGCCAGCATGCGCGAGAACGCGCCGGGCACATCCTGCTCAGTGGCCAATCCAAACAACACGTCCAGCGCGGCGCGATCGAACGCCTGCCGCGCGAAGTTGACGTACATGGGACCCACGCGCAGCGCGAAATCCCGGGCGCGCGCCGGATCGGCGGCCACCAGGTCACGCAGCGGCGTGGCGGCCAGGCGCGCCGCATCCCCAGCGAGCCGCGCCTTGACGTCCACGGTCAGGCTGCCTGGGCCGGGATGCTGCGGTTGGTGTGCGTGAGGCGGTTCTCGCGATCCACGTACACCAGCGTGGGTTCGTGCTGCGCGGCTTCCGCCTCGTCCAGCTGGCCGTAGGCGCAGATGATCACCAGGTCACCGGGCTGCGCGCGATGCGCGGCTGCACCGTTCACCGAGATGATGCCGCTGCCGGCCTCGGCGCGGATCGCATAGGTGATGAAGCGCTGGCCATTGTTGACGTTGAAGATGTGGACCTGCTCGTTCTCGCGGATGCCCGAGATGTCCAGCAGGCGGCTGTCGATCGCGCACGAGCCTTCGTAATGCAGCTCGGCATGGGTCACGCTTGCGCGATGGATCTTGGCCTTGAGGAGTGTGATCTGCATGGGGAATTCCGGGAAAATGGTGCGCTGCACACATTCTACCAGCGACCCCCTGCCCACTGGACCCGGGGGACGTGGCGATGCCGCGGGTTCAGGGAATCGTGAATTCCAGGTTGTCGATCAGCCGGGTCCGGCCCAGTCGGGCGGCGACCAGCGCGACACGGTCCTGCCCCGCGCCGCCTTCGGGCAAGCCCAGCTCCGGTGAACGCACCGCCGCGTAGTCGGGGACGAAGCCCGCCCCGGTGAGCGCGGCCATGGCATCGGCTTCCACCCGCTCGCGCGGTGTACCGGCCAGCGTGGCTGCCCGCATTGCATGGAGCACGCGATGGATGGTTGCCGCGACCTCCCGTTCCTGCGGGGTCAGGTACTGGTTGCGTGAACTCATCGCCAAGCCATTCGCCTCGCGTTTTGTCGGGGCGGCGATGATCCCGATCGGGAATGCCAGCTCCCGCACCATGTAGCGGATCACGGCCAGCTGCTGGTAGTCCTTGCGGCCAAACACCGCCACGTCCGGCTGCACCTGGTTGAACAGCCGGGCGACCACCGTGGCCACGCCATCGAAGTGGCCGGCGCGATGCGCCCCCTCCAGCACCTCGGTCACCCCCGGAACGCGCATGCGCACCGTGCCCTCGACGCCGAACGGATACATCGTGGCCACGTCCGGCATCCAGACCGCATCGCAACCGGCGCCATCCAGCGCCGCGATATCGGCTTCGGGCGTGCGCGGATACCGCGCGAAGTCCTCGTTCGGCCCGAACTGGGTGGGATTGACGAAGATGCTGGCCACCACGCGATCGGCCTGCTTGCGAGCAAGCTCGACCAGCGACACATGTCCGGCGTGCAGGTTGCCCATCGTCGGCACGAAGGCGATGCGTTCACCCGCCTGGCGCCAATCGCGCACGGTGCCGCGCAGCAGGTCAAGCGACGAGATCGCCTGCATGCTCATTCGGCGTAGGCGTGCGCGGCGTCGGGGAAGCGGCCTTCGCGCACGTCCGCGCAGAACGCCTGCACGGCCCCGGCCACGGATCCGCCCTCGGCCAGGAAATCCTTCACGAAACGCGGGCGGCGATGGCCGCTGTCCAGCCCCAGCATGTCGTGCAGCACAAGCACCTGGCCGTCGCAATCCGGACCCGCACCGATGCCGATGGTGGGAATCGAGATCTCCGCAGTGATCGCCGCCGCCAGCGGTGACGGCACGCCCTCCAGCACCAGCAGCGCGGCACCCGCGTCCTGCACTTCGCGTGCTTCGCGACGCAGGCGATCGGCCGCAGCCTCGCCCCGTCCCTGCACCTTGAAGCCGCCAAACCTCAACACCGACTGCGGCGTGAGCCCAAGGTGCGCGCACACGGGAATCTCGCGCTCGACCAGGTGCTGGATCACGTCGAGCTTGTGGCCCGCGCCCTCGAGCTTGGCCATGCCGGCGCCGGCCTGCAGGAATGCCGTGGCCGCATCCAGCGCGCGCTCCGGCGAGGCGTCCGACTGGAACGGCATGTCGGCGATGACCAGTGCGCGCGATACGGCGCTGGCCACGCAGGCCGTGTGGTAGGCGATGTCATCGACGGTCACGCCGAGCGTGTTGCCCTTGCCCTGCACCACCATGCCCAGCGAATCGCCGACGAGGATCAAGTCGGTGCCGTTGGCGTCCACCACGCGCGCGAAACCCGCGTCGTAGGCCGTGAGCATGACGAGCTTGCGGCCAGCCGCCTTGAAGGCCGCCAGGTCCGGCACGGTGACGGGACGGTCGGCGCTGAATTGCGGCTTCATCGGAGCAACTCCGGCGGGGGGCCGTTAGCCTACCCTGCCCGCGTCAACACGGGCGATGTCCACGCTGCCGAGCGCCGCCAGCGCGTCGGCTCCACGCCCAACGCCGGGAATCACTACGTCGGGCGCCACGTCGAGCAGCGGGACCAGCACGAAGGTCCGCTCGGCCATGCGCGGATGCGGCACGTCGAGCCCGGGGCCATGCCATGGCCCGGAGCCATGCAGCAGCAGGTCGAGATCCAGGGTGCGCGGACCCCAGCGGGTCTCGCGATCCCGGTCGCGTCCGTGCGCGCGTTCGATGCGCAGCAATCCGGCCAGCAGCGCGGGCGGATCCAGCGTGGTGTCCAGCGCGGCCACGGCGTTGAGGAAATCAGGCTGTTCGATGCCGCCCCAGGCCGGCGTGCGGTACAGCGGCGAGCACGCCACCACGCGCGTGCCTGCAAGCAATCCCAGTTCGATGCAGGCGGCTTCGAGCGTGGCCGCCACGTCGCCGACGTTGCCGCCGAGCCCGACGTAGGCGCGGCGCAGGCTCACGCCGCGGAGGGATTCGCGCGACGGCGTCGCGGGCGCTTGCGGGCGCGACGCGGTGCCGCGTCATCCAACGGTTCGCCCTCCTCATCGTCGGCGTCGATCACGCCCTCGCCATCGTAGTGGCTGGCCCAGAACGCCACGTCCGAGGTGTGCGTGCCGCTGGCGCGTTCGCGCAGCTGCAGGAAATCGTACGCGGCGCGGAAGCGCGGATGCGCAGCCATGCGGCCGACGCGCTTGCGCTGGCCGAAGCGCGACTGCAGCAGCCAGATTTCCTGCATCGGCAACGAGAACCGGCGCGGAATGGCGATGCTGCGGGTCTGGTGCAGCGTCACGCGATCGGCAGCGCGGCGCTGCGCTTCCGCGGCGTGCATGCCCTGCGCCTCCAGCTGCGCCAACGTGCGGCAATACGCCGGCCACAGCAGCAGCGCGAACAGGAACGTGGGCGACACCGGTTCGTCCGCGGCGACGCGCGCATCGGTATTGGCCAGGCCGGCCACCACCATCCGGCGCAACGCGCCACTGCGGTTCGCGGCCAGCGACTGCGCCGTCTCCGGCAGCAGCGCGGACAGCAGCCCCGTCCGTTCCAGCCCTTCGAAACTCGCCACCGCATGCCCGGACAGGAACATCTTCAGGCATTCGTCGAACAGGCGGGCCGGCGCGGCCTGGTGCACCAGCTCGGCCAGCACCGGGATCGGCGCCGCGGTGCCGGGCGCGATGGAGAACCCGAGCTTGGCCGAGAGCCGCACGGCCCGCAGCATGCGCACCGGA
>Ga0208126_1000035_pt1 | contig 14283 bp, 16 predicted proteins | sample SoimicmetaGmgHAA_FD_188334 | JGI IMG/M metagenome (GOLD analysis project Ga0208126, IMG submission 188334) | Soil and rhizosphere microbial communities from Laval, Canada - mgHAA (SPAdes) (version 2) | ecosystem: Environmental > Terrestrial > Deep subsurface > Rock core/Sediment | place: Laval... | reverse complement strand
TCGCGCAGGCGCTGCGTCCCGAAATCGACGCGACGCCGGATGAGCTCGAGGCAGTGCTGGCCAAGGTGCAGCAGCTGGATCCGGTGGGGTGCGGCGCACGTTCGCTGGGCGAATGCCTGTGCGCGCAGCTGGAACTGCTGCCTGCGGACACGCCGGCGCTCGCGACCGCCCGCCAGCTGTGCGGCGACGTCCTGGAACGCCTGCCACGCCTCGGCACGGAGGGGGCCGCGCGCCTGCTCGGCTGCCCGGTGGCCGACGCCCTGGCCGGCATCGAACTGCTGCGCTCGCTGGATCCCAAGCCGGGCGCACGGGTTTCCGCGCTCGCGCAGGACACGTACGTGATCCCGGATGCCGTGGTCTGGCGCGAACAGGGGGTGTGGCGCGTTGCGCTGACCGGAAAATCGGTGCCGCGGATCGGCATCCATGACGCCTATGTGCGGATGATCCGAGGCGCGTCGCGCGAGGACGCCGGCTACCTGCGCGGGCACCTGCAGGAGGCGCGCTGGTTGTTGCGCGGCATCCGCGCCCGTGGGGAGACCCTGCTGGGGGTGGTGCGCTGCCTCGCCCGCGAGCAGTCCGGGTTTCTGGAATTCGGTGCACAGGCCTTGCGCCCGCTGACGCTGCGTGAGGTGGCCGGCATGCTGGGCCTGCATGAGTCCACGGTCTCCCGCGCCATCGCCCGCAAGCATGTCCGAACGCCGCGCGGCACCCTGCCGCTGCGGGCGTTCTTCGCCTCGGGCATCGACACCGGCACGGGCGAGGCGTCCAGCACGGCGATCCAGTCGATGCTGCGCGACCTGATCTCCGCCGAGGATCCGCGCAAGCCGCTGTCCGATGCCGCGCTGACCACCAGGCTGAACGACGCCGGCATCCCGGTCGCCCGCCGGACCGTGGCCAAATACCGGGAACTGTTGCGGATTCCCGCCTCCTCCGACCGCATCCGCATCGCCTGAACCCCGGCCATCGGGCGTCCTGGGGTGATTGACGGTTTTTTCACCCCGCCCTCGCCGATTTGCGCGATGCTGGAGTCGAACCCACTGGAGGAGAGTTCGAAATGCGTATCGAAGTCCATGGCCAGCAGATGGAAGTCACCGAAGCCCTCCGCAGCTATACGACGGAAAAGTTCGACCGGCTCGCCAGGCATTTCGGCCATCCACTGGACGTGCGTACGCAACTTTCGATCGACAAGCCCAACCATCGCGCCGAAGCCACGGTCAACGTCTCCGGCCGCACGCTTCATGCCGATGCCAGTGAAGCCACGATGTATGCAGCGATCGATGTCCTGGTCGACAAGCTCGACCGCGCCCTGATGAAACACAAGGACAAGATGGTCGACCATCATCGGGGCGAACGGGTGCAGGACAGCGCTGCCTGAGGGCCGCTGCTATGCTTCGGGCCCTGTCCGCGGCCCCGAGCTCCGATGACGTTCCCCAAGCTTGATCCCGCGCGCGTGGCCGTGATCGAACAGCCACGCAGCGTCGACGACGTGCTGGCAGCCGCAGCGCACCGGCTGGCGTCCGATGGCACCACCGGCGCGGCACTGGACGCACTCCGGCAACGCGAGCAGATGGGCAGCACGGCGATCGGCCACGGCGTGGCGATCCCGCACGGCCGCATGGAGGGGCTGGCCGAACCGGCATGCGCATTGCTGAGGCTGGATCCTGCAATGGAATGGACCGGTGGGCAGGACGTGGACCTGGTGTTCGCACTGCTGGTGCCGACGGGCGGCACGCAGGCCCATCTGCAGCTGCTTGCCGACGTGGCGACGCGATTCGATGATCCCGCCATCCGCGCTGCACTGCGCAACGCCTCCGATGCGGACGCGATGCGCGCGGTATTCGAACAGGCAGGCGAGGCATGACCTCCCCCGGCGTGCATGCGCGCGATCTTTTCGAGCAGCTGTCGCCGTTGCTGGATTGGCGATGGCTGGCCGGCCAGGCAGGAGGCGACCGGCGCGTGGAGGCGACGTCGACGAATGCACGGCGCCCCTCGCTCGCGGGCTATCTCAACATCATCTACCCGAACAAGGTGCAGATCCTCGGAACCGAGGAGATCGCCTGGCTCGATACGCTGGACGCGCGCGCGCGCTGGGAAGTGATCCAGAAGATCATCGATTCACGACCGCTCGCACTCGTCATCAGCAAGGGCCAGGACGGCCCGGCCGACGTGGTGGAAGCCGCGGAGGAAAGCGGCACGCCGCTGTGGGTCTCGCCGCGCCGCGGCCATGAACTGCTCAACCACGTGCAGTACTGGATGGCGCGCCGGCTGGCGCCGCGCATCACGTTGCATGGCGTCTTCATGGAGATCTATTCCATCGGGGTGATGATCACCGGTGAATCGGGCTCGGGCAAAAGCGAGCTCGCATTGGAACTGGTCACGCGCGGGCACCGGCTGGTCGCCGACGACGTACCGGAATTCACCCAGATCGCGCCCGACGTGCTCGACGGCGCCTGCCCCGAGCTGCTGCAGGACATGCTGGAAGTGCGCGGCCTGGGCGTGCTCAACATCCGCGACATGTTCGGCGACACCGCCGTGAAGCGGAACAAGTACCTGCGCCTGATCGTGCACCTCACGCGCCCGCACCTGGAGCCGCGTCCCACGGGGCAGGAACGCCTGACCGGCGACCTCGACACCGTGCGCGTGCTCGACCTGGATGTTCCGCGCATCACGCTGCCGGTCATGCCTGGCCGCAACCTGGCGGTGCTGACCGAAGCGGCGGCACGCCAGCACGTGCTGCGCTCGAAGGGCGTCGACCCGGCGGCGGCGTTCATGGCGCGCCATTCCCATTTCCTCGAGGCCTCGCAATGAGCGCGCCGGATTCCTCGCGCCTGATCGTGGTGTCCGGCATGTCCGGTTCCGGCAAGAGCGTGGCATTGCGCACGCTGGAAGACCTCGGCTTCCATTGCGTGGACAACCTGCCGGTGGAGTTGCTGCCGGAATGGATCGAACGGATCGCGCGCGACGGTGGCGATGACGTGGGCAAGCTCGCCGTGAGCATCGACGTACGCAGCCGCGGCGACCTGGCCCAGGCCCCCGAATGGCTGTCGCAGGTCGGGCGCATGGGGTTCGATCCTCAACTGGTGTTCTTCGACGCGCCGGACGCAGTGCTGCTCAAGCGCTACTCCGACACGCGCCGGCGCCATCCGCTCAGCAGCTACGGCCTGGCGCTGGCCGATGCGATCCAGCTGGAGCGGCAGGCGCTGAAACCATTGCGCACGCTTGCCGACAGCGTGATCGATACCGGCGACATGAACGTGCACCAGCTCCGCCTCGAGGTGATCACGGCGTTCGCACTGGGCGGCGAGCGCACGTTGTCGCTGCTGTTCGAATCGTTCGCCTACCGTCGCGGCGTGCCCGGCGACGCGGATTTCGTGCTTGATGCGCGCGTATTGCCCAACCCGCACTGGGACGCGGCGCTGCGCCCGCTGTCGGGGCGCGACGACGCGGTGCGCGCGTATTTCGAGGGCCAACCCGACGTCGCGACCTACATCGAACAGGTAACCGGTTTCCTCGACACGTGGCTTCCTAAGATGCACGGCGACACCCGCAGCTACGTGACCATCGCCTTCGGCTGCACCGGCGGCCGGCACCGCTCCGTCTACCTCGCGGAAGTGCTCGCGGAATACGCGCGGGCGCAGGGGTGGCCCGAGGTGGCGACGTTCCACCGCGAGCTCGACTGACCTTCGGGAATCGCATCGCGTCTGCTAACGTGGACGCATGAGCGTCGGCATCCTCCTCGTCACCCATCCAGGCGTCGGCACGCCACTGCTTGCCGCCGCCACGCGCCTGCTCGGCCGCTTGCCACTGGCGGCCACCGCCTACGAACTCCCCTTCGACCTCGACGTGCCCGGCGCACTGCCCCAGGCCAGCGCGGCGATGCGCAGCGTGACCGGGGACGAGGGCGTGCTGGTGCTCGTGGATCTCTATGGCGCGAGCCCGAGCAACCTGGCCGCGCAACTGGTGCAGCTCGGCACGCCCGCGCGACGCGTGGCCGGGCTCAGCCTGCCGATGCTGTTGCGGGTCATGAACTACCCCGAGAACGACCTCGAGGGACTGCAATCCGTGGCCTCCGTGGGCGGCCGCAATGGCGTGATGCTGGACGGGGGCTGAGGCATGATCGAACGCGAACTTCCGGTCATCAACCAATTGGGCCTGCACGCGCGCGCAAGCGCCAAGCTCGTGCAGATCGCCTCCGGGTTCCAATCCACCCTGATGCTCTCCGCACGCGGGCGCGAGATCAATGCCAAGAGCATCATGGGCGTGCTCATGCTGGCCGCCGGCGTGGGCACCAGCGTGGTGCTGCGCGCGGAAGGCCCCGACGAAGCCGAGGCCGTCGATGCGCTTGCCGCCCTGTTCGCGCGGCGCTTCGACGAGGCCCAATGACGCGCGGGCGCGCAGAGTTCAGCGGCATCGCGGCCTCCCGCGGGATCGCGCTCGGGCGCGCGCGCGTGCGCCAGCCGCATGCCCTGGAAGTGGAACAGGAGCTGGTCGCGGCGGACGCCGTCGATGCGGAAGTGCAACGCATGCATTCGGCCGTGGCCACCGTCCGCGCGGAGATGCACGCACTGCGACAACGCCTGCACGGCGCGCTGGCGCACGAGATCGGGGAGTTCCTCGACCTGCATGCGCTGCTTCTGGATGATCCGGAGCTGCTCAGCGGCATCGATGCGCTGATCCGGCGCAAGCGCTACACCGCCGACTATGCATTGCGCCTGCAGCGCGACCGCGTGGCCAACGTGTTCCTGGGGATGGACGATCCCTACCTGCGCAGCCGCATCGACGACATCGACCAGGTGATCGGCCGGCTGCATGCCGCGCTGCACCGGCGCGATGCCGACCTCATGGGCATCGCCGGCGACGTGCTGGTCACCGACACCATCGCGCCAGCGGAGCTGGCGCAACTGCAGGCGCAGGGCGTCCTTGCAGTCATCACGACCACCGGCAGCGCGCTGTCGCATAGCGCGATCCTCGCGCGCAGCCTGCACCTGCCGCTGATCGTCGGCGCAAACCCCGCGCTGCTGATGTCGAACGATGGCGACGTGCTGGCCGTCGATGCCGGCGCCGGCCGCGTGGTGCGCGATCCGGACGATCGCGACCTGCAAGATCATCGCCGCAGGCAGGAGGCCTTCCGCCGCGAGCGCCGGCAGCTGAACCGCTTGCGCCGGCTGCCCACGCGCACCAGCGACGGCGTGGACATCCGCCTCTGGGCAAACGCGGAAACCCGGGAAGACGTGGCCGAGGCCCACGCACTCGGGGCTGCCGGCATCGGCCTGTACCGCACGGAATTCCTGTTCCTCGGCACCCGGGCGTTGCCGGACGAGGAGATGCAGTTCCTGTCCTACCGCGACCTGGTGCTGGGCATGACCGGGCGCACCACCACCATCCGCACGCTCGACCTTGGCGCCGACAAGTCGGATGACACCGGCCTGGCATTGCGCGGCGAACCCAACCCGGCGCTGGGATTGCGCGGCATCCGGCTGTCGATGTCGCGGCAGGCGCTGTTCGACGAACAGCTGCGGGCCATCCTGCGCGCGTCGGCCTACGGCCCCGTGCGCATCCTGCTGCCAATGGTGACTGGTCGCGAGGAAGTTCTGCACGCCCGCGCCACGCTCGATCGCGTCGCGGCGCAGCTGCGCACCGATGGCATCGCCATGGCGGACCACGTGCCGTTGGGCGCGATGATCGAGGTGCCTGCCGCGGCCATCGCCCTGCCCACCTTCATCGGCGCGGTCGATTTCATTTCGGTCGGCACCAACGACCTCGTGCAGTACGTGCTGGCCGCCGACCGCAACAACGAAGCCCTGGGCGAGCTGTATTCGCCTCTGCACCCGGCCGTGCTGCGCCTGCTGCACGATGTCATCCGCACCGCGCGCAAGCGCGCCACGCCCGTGGCCGTGTGCGGCGAAATGGCTGGCGACCCGGCGTTCGCGCCGCTGTTGCTGGCACTCGGCCTGGAGGAATTCAGCCTGCATCCGTCGTCGTTGCTCGAGGTTCGCAAGGCCATCTGCGCGTGCGACCTCGCGCACCTGCGACGGCGCGTGGGCCCCCTGCTGCGGTTGCGTGACCGCGCCTCGATCCAGGCCTGGCTGCAATCGGCCACGCCTGCGTGACGGACCGCGGGTTCCCTGCACGCACCGCGCGGGCGATAATGGCCGCATGAACGCCTGATCCCCGTCGCGCCCGCGGGCACGACATCGCCCGCCGCGCACCCCTGTGCGCCGCCGACCGGAACCCTGCCATGGCCGAAGCCCTCCGCCGAGACAAGCCAGCGCGCCACCTGCGCCTGCTGTCCGACGCGCTCGACAGCGGCCGGCTGGGGCCCGTGCGGCGCATGGTCAACACGCTGTCGCCGGCGGAGATCGGCAACCTCCTCGAATCGCTGCCGCCCGGCAAGCGCAGCATCGTCTGGGGCCTCGTGGATCCGGAGGACGACGGCGAAGTGCTCGTCCATGTCGGCGAGGAAGTGCGTGAGAGCCTGATCGCGGACATGGACCAGGACGAACTGGTGGCCGCGGTCGAGGATCTCGACATCGACGACCTTGCCGACCTGGTCGAGGACCTGCCCGACACGGTGATCGACGAAGTGCTGAAATCCATGGACCGCGAGAACCGCGAGCGCCTGGAACAGGTGCTGTCGCACGACGAGGACACGGCCGGCCGCCTGATGAACCCCGACGTGGTGACCGTACGCGCCGACACCACCGTGGACGTGGTGCTGCGCTACCTGCGCCTGCGCGGCGAACTGCCGGAGCACACCGACCACCTGTACGTGGTCAGCAAGCGCCACCAGTACATGGGCCGCATCGCGTTGCAGGCGCTGCTCACGCACGAGGCCAACACGCCGGTCAACCAGCTGGTGGACGACGAACAGCCGCCCATTCCCGTGCACGCGACATCCGACGAAGTGGCGCGGCAGTTCTCCGACCACGACTGGATCTCGGCGCCCGTGGTGGACGAAGGAAACATCCTGCTCGGCCGCATCACCATCGATGACGTGGTGGACATCATCCGGGACCAGGCTGGCCACCAGGCGCTGTCTGCCGCGGGCCTCGACGAGGAAGAGGACCTGTTCAGCCCCGTGCTGCGCGCCACGCGTCGACGGCTGGCATGGTTGACGATCAACCTCGGCACCGCGTTCCTGGCGTCGTGGGTGGTCGGACGGTTCGAAGGCACGATCCAGAAGCTGGTGTCATTGGCCGTGCTCATGCCGATCGTGGCGGGCATGGGCGGCAACGCGGGCACGCAGGTCCTGGCGCTGATGGTGCGCGGCCTGGCGCTGGGCCAGGTGGGGTTCTCGAACTACCTCACCCTGCTGTGGAAGGAATTGAAGGTCGCGGCGCTCACCGCACTCGGGCTCGACGTGATCCTGGGCCTGGTGGTGCAGGTCTGGTTCCACGACTGGGGCCTGACCGCGGTCATCAGCGCCGCCCTGCTGATCAACCAGCTCGCGGCGGCCACCGCCGGCGTGCTGATCCCCTTGGGCATCCGCCGGCTGGGCTACGACCCCGCGCTGGCCAGCACCATCTTCCTGACCACCGTCACCGACGTGATGGGATTCTTCTCGTTCCTGGGGCTGGCCACGCTGTTGCTGCTGCACTGAGCGGCGTGACGCCGCGTTGCTCTCCCGGACCGCTACCAAGGAGGCTTCACGATGCGCTACCCGCTACGCTTGCTGCTGTTGCTCTTCCTGATCCCGGCACTCGCTGTCGCCGGCCCCCGGGTGGCACGCAAGGCTCCGGCCGCGGTGCCCGCGAACTACTTCGACACCACCGGGCGCACCGACGTGCTCTCCGGCGGCGTGCGCATCATCCCGGTGAAGACCTCGTTCGGCACGTTCAAGGTCTGGACCAAGCGCGTGGGCAACAACCCGCGCATCAAGGTGCTGCTCCTGCACGGCGGCCCGGGTGCGACGCACGAGTATTTCGAGGCCATGGACAGCTGGCTGCCTGCCGCCGGCGTGGAGTACTACTACTACGACCAGCTGGGCTCCGCCTACAGCGACCAGCCGGACGATCCACGGTTGCTCGATACCGCACGCTTCGTGGATGAAGTCGAGCAGGTACGCAAGGCGCTGGGCCTGGACCACGACAACTTCTACCTGCTCGGCCATTCGTGGGGCGGCATCCTCGCGATGGAGTACGCGCTGAAGTACCCGCAGCATCTCAAGGGACTCGTCATCTCCAACATGATGTCGAGCATCCCCGCGTACAACGCGTATGCGCACGACGTGCTGATGCCGGCGATGGATCCGGCGCGACTGCGCAAGATCCTCGCGCTCGAACACGCGAAGCAATACGACGACCCGCGCTACGAAGACCTGCTGGCACCGTTCTACGAGGAGCACATCCTGCGCATGCCGGAGGCGCAATGGCCGGATCCGGTGCAGCGCGCGTTCGCGCACCTCAACAGGAAGGTCTACGTGCCGATGCAGGGCCCGAGCGAGATGGGCGCGAGCGGCATCCTCGAGCACTGGGACAGAACCGCGGACCTGGCACGCATCCAGGTGCCGACGCTGGTGATCGGCGCCGGCCACGACACCATGGATCCGAAGTTCATGGAGATGATGTCGAAGCGCCTGCCGCATGGCCAATACCTGTACTGCCCCAACGGCGGCCACATGGCGATGTATGACGACCAGGCGACCTACATGCGGGGGCTGATCGCGTTCCTCGAATCCACCGACGCCGCATCCAGGCACTGACGCCGATGTCCGCTGGCTTCGTCACCGCGATCGATTTCATCGGCACGTTCGCCTTCGCCATTTCCGGCGCCACTGCCGGCGTGCGTCGCGGGCTGGACCTGTTCGGCGTGCTGGTGCTGTCGTTCGCCGCGGCCACCGCGGGCGGCATCGCGCGCGACACCCTGCTGGGCGCCACGCCGCCAGCGGCGCTGGTCGATGCGCGCTATTTCGCGATCTCCACCCTCGCCGGCCTGATCACGTTCTACCGGCACGACGCGATCGAACGGCTGCGCAACCCCCTGCAGTTCACGGATGCGGTGGGACTGGGTCTGTTCGCGGTGATCGGCACGGGCAAGGCGCTGGCCTACGGCGTGGGTCCGGTCGGCGCGGTGATGCTGGGCATCCTGACCGGCATCGGTGGCGGCATCGTGCGCGACGTGCTGGCGATGCAGATTCCCGGCGTGTTGCAGCGCGAGCTCTATGCGGTTGCCGCCCTGCTCGGCGCCGTGATCGTGGTCGCGGGCAACGCGCTTGCTCTTCCGGCGGCGCCGGTCGCGGTGGTCGGGGCGGCCGCATGCTTCGCGCTGCGCTTCCTTGCCATGCGCCGCGGATGGCAGTTGCCGGTGGCAAAGGCGCGCAAGTAGCCGCCCGGTTCAATCGTCGCCAAGCCGCGCGAAGCCGTCCGCCAGGAAGTCGATGAGCCCACGCACCGCGGGCAGCATCCCGCGACGCGACGGGTAGACCGCATGCACGATTTCCTCGCGGGGTGCCCAGTCCTGCAATACGTGCTGGAGTCGGCCCTCGGCAACGAGATCGCGCGTGACCATCCGCGGCAACTGCACGATGCCCACGCCATCGACCGCCGCATCGCGCAATGCGTCCATGCCACGCGTGATGAAACGCGGCTGGTGATGGATCGCCTCATGCGCGCCGCCCGGGCCATGCAGGTCCCACACATGCTGGTTCTGCGGCAGCCCCAGGTCCATGCTCGGAAAGCCCATCAGCTCGACGGGCACGCGTGGCTGGCCGTATTTGGCGATGAGGACCGGACTGGCGACAAGGCACTGGCCCCGCGTGGCGAGGACGCGCAGCACCAGGTCCGAATCCTCCAGCGGCGGCGGGCGTACGCGGACTGCCAGGTCGAGCCCTTCACCGATCACGTCGACACGGCGGTTGGTGGCATCGAGGTGCAACTCCACCAGTGGGTGCATCCGCAGGAATGCCGCGAGCATGGGTCCGAGCTGCGTATCCAACAGCGTGGTGGGACAACTCATGCGCAGCACGCCACGCGGCTCGGCACGCGTCCGTGCGATGGCCTCCTCGGCGGCCGCCGCCTCCAGCAACGCCGCCTTGGCGTGCCGGTAATAGAGCTGACCAGCTTCGGTGACGGCGAAGCGGCGGGTGGAGCGCTGGATCAGGCGAACGCCCAGCCGCTCCTCCAGCTGGGCGATGCGCCGGCTGAGCTTGGATTTGGGCTGGCCGATCGCGCGACCGGCCTGGGAGAACCCGCCGTGGTCGACCGCCTGCACGAAGTAGAACAGGTCATTGAGATCGGAGGTCATCGTTCGCCAGACAGGACAATCCGTTCGGATTCTACGACTATCGCCAGCATCGTCCCATCGGTATCTTCATCGGCTAGGTATTTCCCCTTTACCCATGGAGTCCGCGATGGACAAGAAGATCCTCGGTACGACCAGCGCGCCCGGCAGGCACTGGGTTGGCGACGGGTTTCCGGTGCACGGCATGTTCGGCTACAACGGCGATGGCGTGCCCGAGCGCAGCCCGTTCCTGTTGCTCGACTACGCCGCACCCACCGAGTTCGGTCCGAACGCGGGCTATCGCCGGGGCGTGGGCCAGCACCCGCACCGCGGGTTCGAGACCGTCACGATCGTCTATGAAGGCGAGGTGGAGCACCGTGACTCCACCGGGCGCGGCGGCGTGATCGGCCGCGGCGACGTGCAGTGGATGACCGCCGGCGGGGGCATCCTGCACGAGGAATTCCACTCGCACGCGTTCAGCCGCACCGGCGGCCCGTTCGAGATGGTGCAGCTGTGGGTGAACCTGCCGTCGAAGGACAAGATGGCCGCACCGGGTTACCAGGCGATCACCGATGCGACCATCCCGCAGGTTCCGCTTGCCGATGCCGGCTCCGCGCGAATCATCGCGGGTGCACTGGATGGCGCGAAGGGGCCGGCCAGCACCTTCAGCCCGATGAATGTCTGGGACGTCCGGGTGCTCGCGGGCAAGACCGTCGACCTGTCGCAACCCGAGGGCTGGACCACGCTCATCGTGGTACTGGATGGCACCGTGCAGGTGAACGGTGACACCGTGTTGCGGCCGGCGCAGATGGCGACGCTGTCGACCGACGGCACGGGCCTGCGCATCGAAGCGAACAGCGACGCCAAGATCCTCCTGTTGTCGGGTGAACCGATCGACGAGCCAGTGGTGGGCTATGGTCCGTTCGTGATGAACACCCAGCAGCAGATCGCCGAAGCCATCCGCGATTTCAACAGCGGCAAGTTCGGCCATATGCAGTAAACGACTTGCCACGTTCCTTGGAGACCGTCCCGATGCCCACATCCAACGCCGTCATCGCACGCGCCGCCGCCACGCCCTGGCAGGTCGCCATGGAGGGCGGTGGCCATGCCTGGCTCGGGGACGAACCGGTCGAGAAAGGTGGCGCCGACACCGGGCCGACGCCGAAACAGTTGCTGGCCTCGGCGCTGGCCATGTGCACCAACGTCACCGTGCGCATGTACGCGGCTCGCAAGCAGTGGCCGCTCACCGGCATCGAGGTGCTCGTGGACATCGACGAGGACACGCCGGGCACGGCCACGTTCCAGCGCGCCATCACGCTGCATGGCGCACTCGTGGCTTCGCAGCGCGAACGCCTGCTGCAGGTGGCCGAAGCCTGTCCCGTGCACAAACTGCTGAGTGGCGAGATCCACATCGCCACCACCGTCGATGGAGCAACCCCATGAGTGTCCAGGCACATCCCGGCCCGACGCTGGAACTGATTCCAGCCCGCAGCGGCATCGTGGGTGATGCGCTGAGAGTGAGCCGTGCGATCCCCACGAAACAGCGCCGACTGGTGGGCGCCTGGTGCTTCCTGGACCATGCCGGTCCCATGGACTACGCGGAGGGCCAGGGCATGGCCGTGGGCCCGCATCCGCACATCGGCCTGCAGACATTCACCTGGATGATCGAAGGCGAAGTCGACCACCACGACAGCCTGGGCAACCACCAGCGCATCCGGCCGGGCCAGGTCAACCTGATGACCGCCGGCCGCGGGATCAGCCATGCGGAAGTCTCCACGCGCGATCCCGGGCGCATCCACGCCGCGCAACTGTGGATCGCGCTGCCCGATGCGGAGCGCCATCGCGAGCCGGCCTTCCAGCATTTCCCGGAGCTGCCGAAGATCGCGTGCGACGGCTTCAACGCCACGCTGCTGGTCGGCGAAGCGCTCGGCGCGGTTTCACCGGTGCCCGCGTTCTCGCCGCTGCTGGGCATGGACCTGCAGTCCGCGACGGCCGCGCACGCCATCCTGCCGTTACGCGCGGATTTCGAGCATGCGGTGGTCTGCCTGCAGGGGGCGGTGTCGATCGAGGGACAGCGCCTCGTGCCTGGCGAAATGCTCTACCTGGGCACGGACCGCGCGCAGATCACACTCGACAGCACGGAAGCCGCACACCTGTTGCTGGTGGGGGGCACGCCGTTCGAGGAGGACATCCTGGTGTGGTGGAACTTCGTGGCCCGCACGCGCGAGGAAATGGTCGAGGCCACCCGCGACTGGAACGAAGGCGACCGCTTCGGCACGGTCACCTCGACCGACCTGCCGCGGCTGCATGCGCCGGATCCATCCACGCTGCAGCTCCGCGCCGGCTGAGCATCGCGCGCGGTCAGGGCATCACCACCTCGATCCGATTGCGGCCACCGCTCTTCGCCGCGTACAGCATGCGGTCGACGGCCTCCACGAAATCGCGCGCGTCCCTGCCGGGCTCCGCGACCACGGTGCCCACGCCGAAGCTGGCGGTCACGTAGCCGCTGATGCCCGAGGTCTCGTGCGGGATCTTCAACGCGGCGATGCCGCGCGCGCATTTCTCGGCAAGCGCATACGCGGTGGCGCCGTCTGTGTCGGGCAGCAGCAGGATGAATTCCTCGCCGCCGTAGCGTGCGGCCACGTCGTTCTCCGCCCTGGCGATGCCCTTCAGCACGCCGGCGATCTCCTTCAGGCATTCGTCGCCGCGCACGTGCCCGTAGTAGTCGTTGAACTGCTTGAAGAAATCGATGTCCAGGACCACGAAGGACATCGGGTTGCGGGTGCGCCGCGATTCGCCCCATTCCAGGTCGAGGCGCTGGTCGAACATGCGGCGGTTGGAAATCCCGGTCAGTCCGTCGGTCAGCGACAGCTGCTCCAGCTCACGCTTCAACCGCATCAGTTCGTCGTCGGCCTGCTTGCGCGCGCTGATGTCGAACATGAATCCGATCAGGCAATCGACCTCGCCATCGGCCTTGCGCACCACATGGACCACGTCGCGGATCCAGACGTAGCTGCCGTCCGCCTTGAGCGCGCGATAGTCCGCCTCATGGTCGATGCCAGCCTGCGATTGCGCCACGCAGAACTGCACCACTGCGTCGCGGTCCTCGGGATGGATGCGCGTCACCCAATCGTCCACGGTGACCCAGCTGTCCTGCGTCCAGCCCAGCAACGGCTCGATCTGCGGCCCGATGTAGGCGAACTTCATCGCCGCCCAATCGATCTTCCAGGGAATGGCCTGGGTCGATTCAAGCAGTGCCTTGTAGAGGGCGGGATCGTTCTCGAACGGCTTCAGTTCGCCAGCGGACTGGCGTGCTGCCTGCGGGGGAAACATGTCCATGGCCCCAACCTGCGCAAACGCGGACGCCGTCCGCGACAGGGGATAGCGAGCAAAAGGCGTGCCATTGCCCGGAACCTCATGGGTTCCGGGATTCCCGAAGCCAGCGAATTCGCCTCAGCCGGCCTGGAACTCGGCGATCGCCTTGTTCACCACCGCGATCCCCTCGGCAGATGCCGTCCAGCGACGATAGTCGTCGTCAAGCTGGGCGAGTTCTTCCTTCGAAAAGAGCTCCTTCGCCATCTTGAACATGGTCTTCTCTTCTTCTTTGGCGTGATGCTCGACGAATTCCCCGAAGACCTTCGAACGCCCTGCGAACTCGGGCGTGGAAACGTCGGTATTCAGCACATCCGGGATGACCCGCATTTCCACCGCGCGGTGTTCCGCGACTGCCTCGGCGTGCGTTTGCTGTCCGTCCCGGTCCGCGCGTTTCAGGAACTCGGGATAGAACACGTTTTCCTCCCACTTGGCATGCGGGATCAACCCGGCAAGGATCCTGTCGACCAGGTCGGAACGCTTCTTGGAGGCCCGGTCCGTGGTGTCCTTCAGTTGGGAAAACAACTCCTTCAGCTGGTCATGCTCGGCCTTGAGGGTGGTCAGGATGTTCTGCGTGGACATGCTTGCTCCGTCTGGTTCACGTTGAGGTCTGATCCCAAGGTAGGGGTCGACCGGTGCAGGTACCGCGAAAGACAGCTGAATGCGAAAGCGGTTCGTTCAGAACATGGCGAG
>Ga0208126_1000033_pt1 | contig 15208 bp, 11 predicted proteins | sample SoimicmetaGmgHAA_FD_188334 | JGI IMG/M metagenome (GOLD analysis project Ga0208126, IMG submission 188334) | Soil and rhizosphere microbial communities from Laval, Canada - mgHAA (SPAdes) (version 2) | ecosystem: Environmental > Terrestrial > Deep subsurface > Rock core/Sediment | place: Laval... | reverse complement strand
TGATCGATCGCGCGCTGCGCCGCGAGGACGGCGTGCTTGATGCCGGAGCGAACGCGATAACCGGGCGCGTCCGCATCGCTTGGGACCCTACGCGTACCCCCCTGTCCCGCGTGCTCTCGCGCATGGCCTCCCTCGGGTACCGGCCCTACCTGGCCGCTGGCGGGGCGCAGGAGGTCGCGCGCGCCAGGGAGCGCAATCGCTGGCTGCTGCGGATCGGCATCGCCGGACTGGGTGCGATGCAAGCGATGATGTTCGCCGAGGCCCTGTATCTCGATACCGCGCATGCCATGCCTGGTGCCACCCGGGACTTTTTCCGCTGGTTGGCGCTGCTGGTGTCGGCGCCGGTAGTGTTCTATTCGGGCTGGCCGTTCCTCGCCGGTATGGCGCGTGAACTGCGGCAACGCCGCGCAGGCATGGACTCACTCGTGTCGCTGTCTGTACTCGTCGCCTTTCTCGCGAGCGCGGTTGAAACGCTGCGCCATGGCGCCCAGGTCTGGTACGACGCCGCCGTGATGTTCGTGTTCCTGCTGCTGTGCGCGCGCATGCTGGAGCAGCGCGTGCGTCGCCGCGCAACCGCCCAGGTCGATGCATTGGCGCGGGCACGCCCGGCGCTGGCGGTTCGGGAGATCGCTGGCGTTGCCGAACAGGTGCCGCTGGACCGGTTGCAGGTGGGTGACGTGATCCGGGTCGCGCCCGGCGAAACCGTGCCGGCGGATGGCGAGCTGCTGGACGATGAAGGCGCCTTCGACGAGGCCCTGTTGAATGGCGAGTCGGTTCCGTTGCGCCGTGGCGCGGGGGACCCGGTCTATGCGGGCAGCCTGTGCCATGAGCGGCCCGCGCGGCTGCGGGTGACGGGCGTGGGCAACCACACCCGCCTCTCGGAGCTGGCGCGGCTCGCCGATCAGGCGCAGACCCGGCCCGTAAGGCTGGCGCGGCTCGGCGACCGCATCGCGGCCATCTTCGTGCCCCTGCTCGTCGCCTGTGCGTTGGCCACCTATGCGTGGTGGCACGTTCACGCACCCGCGCGGGCGTTCGAGGTGGCGCTCGCGGTCCTTGTCGTCAGTTGTCCGTGCGCGTTGTCCTTGGCGATCCCCGCCGCGTTGGCGGTGGCGCAAGGCGCGCTGTCGCGTATCGGCGTGTTGCCCTTGCATGGCGATGCCATCGACACGCTGGCCCGGGCCGATGTCGTGATCTTCGACAAGACCGGCACGCTCGGCGATGGCCGGCCCATGATCGATGCCGTCGAGGCCATCGCGCCGATGACGGGCGATCGTGCATTGCAGGCCGCAGCGACGCTGGAGCGACACAGCCGCCATCCGCTGGCGCGGGCCTTCGCGGGAATCGCATCGTCATGGTCGGCGACAGGCGTGCAGGAAGTCGCGGGGGAGGGTATCGCCGGGATCGTCGACGGCCGCCCCCTGCGCCTGGGCCGCCGGAATTTCGTGGCTCCGATGGTCAACGCCACGGACATGGCCGATGCGGACGGGCTCTGGATGGGCGACGGTACCCAGGTGCTCGCGCACATCACGCTACGTGAAGGCCAGCGCGAAGGGGCGGCCGCGGCAGTGGCGGCACTCCGCGTCCAGGGGCTTGCGGTGCAACTGTGCAGTGGCGACGGGCGGGTCGCTGTCGAACGCCTGGCGTCATCGCTCGGCATCGCGGAGGCATCTTTCCGACAGCGGCCCGAACACAAGCTCGCGCGGGTCCGGGAACTGCAATCCCGCGGGCGCGTGGTCGCCATGGTCGGCGACGGCCTCAACGATGCGCCGGTCCTTGCCGGTGCAGACGTGTCCTTCGCGATGTCCGATGGTGCGGCCCTGGCGCAGCGTGCCGCAGACTTCGTGGTGACGTCGCCCTCGCTGCTGCGCATCCCCCAGGCCATCGTGCTCGCGCGCCGCACACACGCCGTAGTCCGACAGAACCTGGCGTGGGCGCTGCTGTACAACGCGGTTGCGTTGCCGCTCGCCGCGACAGGGCACGTCTCGCCCTGGATGGCGGCGCTGGGCATGGCCGGCTCTTCCCTGCTGGTCACGTTGAACGCGCTTCGCCTTGCGCGAATGCGCGTTACAGTGGCGATGGCATGAACAGCCTCCTGTTCCTGGTTCCGCTCAGCATCGCCCTGCTAGGCATCGCGATCGGCGCCTTCGTCTGGGCCGTGCGCAAGGGTCAGTTCGAGGACCTCGACACGGCAGCGCTCGACATCCTCGTCGATGACGACAAGCCGATGCAGGATTCGCCGCCACCTGTCGCGGACCCTCTCGACCGCATCGATGGCGCCTGACTGGCTCGTGCTCGGCGGGGCCCTGCTCAGTGGGCTGCTCGGCGGGGCCCACTGCGTGGCGATGTGCGGGGGCATCGCCACCTCGTTGTCCGTGCGCCAGCGCGGCGGCTGGTGGAGGGCGCTTCAACCGAATTTGGGGCGTGTCCTCGGCTACGTGCTGGCGGGGGTGGTTGTCGGCGGATTCGGCAGCGCGTTGCTGGGCGTGGCCCGGCTGCCGTGGCTTGCGGTCGCACTGCGCGCGGGGGTCGGGTTGGTGCTGGTGCTTGCCGCGTTGCGGCTGCTGTTTGGCGGTGGTCGTTTCGACGTGTTCAAGGGGCCAGCCTCGCGTGTCTGGCACTGGCTGCGTCCGCTGCAACGGCGATTGGTCCCCGCCGACAACGCATGGCGACGGATCGCATTGGGCTTGCTTTGGGGATGGATGCCGTGCGGCCTCAGCACCACCCTGCTGGCTGCCGCGTGGCTGCAGGCCAGCGCCGTGCACGGTGGGATGACCATGGCCGCGTTCGGTCTGGGCACCTTGCCGGTGATGGTCCCGCTCACTTGGGCGGGCGCACGCATGGGGCAGTGGTTGCAGCGACCGCCATGGAAGCGCGCGATGGCGCTGGTGTTGCTGGCGAGCGGTCTGCTGACGCTGGCCGGGCCCTGGCTGGTGCAGGTGCCCGCGTTGCACGCCGCCCTTGGGGCGCTGGGATGCAGGAGCCTAGGGGGCGCATCGTTGCTGCGAAGCCAATGAAAAAGCCAGCCTTCCGGCTGGCTTTTTTTCTTCGTCTGGCGCGCCCGGAAGGATTCGAACCTCCGACCCCCAAGTTCGTAGCCTGGTGCTCTATCCAACTGAGCTACGGGCGCAAGCGAGTGGGGCATTATGCCGAGGCTCCCGGCGGTCGTCAACGTAGTCAGGACGCCTTGCGGGGCCGGGTGGGAACCTTGGCGGCCTTGGTGGTGGGCGCCTTGGAGGTTTTCGCAGCCTTGGTGGCCTTGGCCGGCGCCTTTTTCGGGGCTGTCCTGGCCTTGTCCTTGAGGCTCTTTTCCAGCAGCGCCATGAAATCGACCACGTTGGTGGCGGCATCGTGGGGCGTCGACTCCGCCTCGTCCAGCTTCGTGGTCGCGCCCTTGGACTTGATCCGCGCCTTGATGATGGCGGAGAGGCGTTCGCGGAACTCGTCGTGGTAGTCGTCTGGTTTCCATTTCGTCGACATCGACTCGATGAGCTGCCGTGCCATCGTGAGTTCCTTGTCCGTGATGCGGTATTTCGAGGCCGCGCCCTCCGGCAGCACGTAGTCCGCCGGATCCACCAGTTCCTGTGGATAACGCATGAGGATCAGGACCAGCGCATCGTCTTCCGGCAGCACCGCGGCCAGGTACTCGCGGGTGCGGATCACCACCCGCGCGATGCCCACCTTGCGCGTGGCCTTCAGCGTCTCGCGCAGCAGCACGTAGCCCTTCTCGGCCTTCTTGCCCGGCACCAGCACGTAGGGTTTCTCGAAGAAACGGATGTCGATCTCGTCCAGGTCCACGAATGCTTCCACATCCACCGATTCATGCGACTCCGGCGCGGCGGACTTGATGTCGGATTCCTCGACCACCACGTAGCTGCCCTTGTCGTACTCGAAGGCCTTGACGATGTCCTTCCATGGGACTTCCTCCCCGGTCTCGGCATTCACGCGCTCGAAGCGGATGGGTTTCTTGTCGCGTGAGTCCAGCATGCGGAAGCTGATGTTCGTGCTGCGCTCGCCGGACATCAGCGACACCGGCACGTTGAGCAAGCCGAATGACAAGGTTCCGGTCCAGATCGGGCGGGGCATGGCACGACTCCCGGGAGAGGGGAGTTGAAACTGGCAGCGCGGCCGTGAACGGGCCGTCGTGCGGCGATGAACGCGGGGCAACCGACGCTTCGGTCCCCACGCCATGCTGATGGTCCGCTGGCTACCGTGCCCCAAACGGCGAGGGAGCTGGACCGATGGTGCGGGCGGCATGGCACGAGCAGGCGGGCGAGGGCGACAACGGGGATGGTCCGGAGCAGTCTGTGACGCCACGCGCCCACGCCGTGCTGTACGACCGCGAAGGGACTGACCGGGTGGTCGCGCTGGAAGCCATCGAGGCTCCCTCGGCGGATGACGCCCTCCTGTGGGTGGACGTGGAGGGGCATGATGCGGCATCGGTCGAAGCCGCGTTCGCCCGCCTCGCCATCCCCGACAACGTGCGGGATGCGTTCGTGGACCTGCGCGGCGCACCCCGGCTCGGGAACTTCGGCCGGCACGTTCTGGTGCAGGTGGTGACCGCGCGACACGCGGGCGACGCCCGCTTCAACGGGATCGGGTTGTCACTGCTTGCAGGCCCGGGTTTCGTCATCTCGATGCATCCCCGTCCCATCTCGTTCATCGACACGCTGCGCGAGCGGGAGCAGGGCGAGACCCGCCTGGGAATCCTGCAGCCCGGCCTGTTCCTTGCCTCGCTGCTCGACTGGCACCTCGACACCTATTTCGACGCGATCGGTGAATTCGAGCGACTGGTGGAGCGGCTCGAGGAGGGCATCCTGCGCAATCGCCTTGACGAGAACTCCGTGGAACTCTCGGGCCTGCGCCGCGCGGCGGCCCGCCTTCGCCGCATGCTGGCGCCGCACCGGGAGCTCTTTGCCAGCCTGGCCCGCCCCGACTTCCGCCCGGAAGAGGACGCCGAAACCACCCGCGCGTTCGAGCGTATCGATGCCCATTTCGAGCGGGCGATGGACGCCGTCGAAAGCGCGCGGGACACCGTGATCGGCAGCCTGGAACTTTTCTCGAACCAGATCGCGCTGAGGACGAACCGGTCCATGCGCATCCTCACCTTCGCGACCGTCGTGATCGGGTGCCTGTCGGTGGTGGCCGGGGTACTCGGAATGAATTTTCCCGCCCGGTTCTTCGATGCGGGGGACCGCGGGTTCTGGATCGCGCTGGGGGCGATGGGGGGCCTCGCGCTAGGCGCGACCGCGGTGGGCTGGTGGCGCAAATGGTTCTGAGGTTCAGCCCACGGTGCCAATGGGCAGCGCCTGCAGATCCTGCCGCAGCGTCTCGATGCCGTCCCAAGGGTGTTTCTTCAGACGCTTCAGGCGTGCCGGCACGTTGCGCAGGGTGAAAGCATCGCCGCTGGCCACGCGTGGGAGTTCCTCCCAGCGCAGCGGCATCGCTACGGGCGCGCCGTCCCGCGCGCGCAGGGAGAACGACGACACGCTCGTCGCGCCCCGGCCATTGCGCAGGTAGTCGATGAAGATCTTGCCCTTGCGGTGCTGCTTCGACGCGGTGGCGACGTACTGCAGCGGTTCGGACTGCACCATCGCTTCGGCGAAGGCATGCGCGAACGGCTTCACGAGCCACCAGTCGTTGCCCGGCGACAGCGGGACCACCACGTGCAGTCCCTTGCCGCCCGTCGTACGCACGAAGGATTCCAGCCCGGCGTCCAGCAATCGCGCGCGCACCTGCCGGGCGGATGCGACCACGGTTTTCCACGGCACGCTTTCATCCGGATCCAGGTCGAACACGATGCGATCGGCGGTGTCGGGTGTGTCTGCATGCGAACCCCAGGGATGGAATTCAAGCGAGTTGAACTGCACCAGTTCCATCACCGCGGCGGCATCGTTCGCGACCAGGTAATCGGCGTGGCCATCCTCCTCCTTGAGGGGTACAAGGTCGACGTGCTCCAGTCCCGCAGTGTGGTGTTTCTGGAAGAAGCAGCTCGCGGCGATGCCGCCGGGGCACCGGATCACCGACAGCGGACGGTTGGCGATCTCTGGCAGCAGCCATGGCATCACCGCCGCGTAGTAGTCGGCGACCTCCTGCTTGGTGATTCCGGAATCCGGGAACAGCACCTTGTCCGGGCTGGTGAGCGTGGGAGCCGCGGTTGATTTCGCTGAAGCGGCTTTCTTCGGCGCTGTTGCCTTCCTGGTCGTCGTTGTTTTCTTCACTGCCGCCGTGTTCTTGGCGGTAGCCTTGCGCGCGCGCCGGGGCGCGTCCGGTTGCAGGTCCTTCACTGTCTTGTCCATCCTCAAAGTCTTGAACGACGCCTGCCGCAGCAGGCCGTTGCCGCCGGTACCGCGGACGAAGGCTTCCACCACGAAGCGCGGCGCGAACCAGCGGGCCGCGCGCAGGTCGGTATCGTTGGGAGGCACGGGCACGGTGGGTTCGCCCTGCCAGTCGCCCTCGACCAGCCCGGCGATCTCGTGCAACGTGCGTTCGTCGAATCCGCTGCCGATGCGCCCCGCATAGCGCCATCCGCCCGTGCCATCCGGCGTGGCCAGAAGCACTGACCCGATGCCCTGTCGACGCCCCTTTGGCGGGGTGTATCCCACCACCGCGAACTCGTCGCTGTCCTGTGCCTTGGTCTTGCGCCAGTCGTCCCCGCGACCACTCCGGTACGGGCTGTCGCGCCGCTTCGAGATGATGCCTTCGAACCCGTTGGCCACCGCGGCCTCGAAGGCATCAACGCCTTCGCCAGCCACGTGCGTGCTGAAGGCCAGGTGGGTGGGTGGGTTCGACAGCACGTCGGCCAGCAGTGACTTCCGCGCTTCAAGTGGCACCTGCCGCAGGTCCACGCCATCCACGTGCAGCAGGTCGAACAGGACGTAGCCCAGCGTGCCGGCGCGTGCTCCGGACAATGTCTTCTGCAGGGTGTTGAAATCCTCGCGGCTGCCCGTGCCGGCAATCAGCTCGCCATCGAGGATCGCATCCTTCAACCGCAACGTATCGATCGCGGTGCGGATGTCCGGCACCTTGCCGGTCCAGTCCAGCTGGTTGCGCGACCACAGGCGCACCCTGCCGTCCTCCACGATCGCCAGCAACCGGTAGCCGTCCCACTTCAACTCATGCAGCCAGCCATCGCCCTTGGGCGCGTGCGGCACGAGCATGGCCAGTTCCGGCGGGAACGGCTGGGGATCCAGTGCGTGCTTGCGTGCGCCGGGCAGTTTCAAGGCACGGCTCGCCCAGGCGCGGCGCCGCCGCGGGGTGGGCGAGGGCGGGGCGGTGAGCCCGCGCTTGGCCGTCTTGCCGGGCCCCGCGCGCGTGGCATCCGCCTCCGGTGGCGCGGTCACCCCCTGCAGCAGGTCATCCGCCTCGAGCGACGAGGCCCATTCGTCCGTGTCCTTGAACAGCAGCCACTGCGGTTGGCGCGCTGGCTTTGCGGTACGCACCAGATGCCATCCGCCATGCAGGCGTTCGCCGAACAGTTCGAAGCGCAGGTGGCCCTTCGCCAACTGGGCCTCGGCGTCGCCCTCGGTGCTCCAGACGCCCTGGTCGAACTGCGCGACATGGCCGCCGCCGTACTGGCCCTTGGGAATGTCGCCCTCGAACGTCGCGTACCCGATCGGGTGGTCCTCCACCTCGACCGCCATGCGCTTCACGTCGGGATCGAAGCTTGGGCCCTTGGGCACCGCCCAGCTCTTGAGCGTGTTGCCCACCTGCAGCCTGAAGTCGTAGTGGCGACGCGATGCATGGTGCAGCTGGACCACGAACAGCGGCCGCTGCCCTGGCACCGCATCGCGGCCGGGCGCCGGCTCGCGGGTGCGGTCGAACTGCCGCTTCCGGCGGTACTCGACCAGGCTCATGCGTCCTGTATGCCACGCACAACGTGAGCGGCACTTGAGCAAGGGTGCATGACTCGCCTTGCCTTACAGTGGGGCATGCTCGCAAACGCCCCCATTACCCTGGCCATCATCGGCCTGACCGTGCTGGTGTCATGGCTCGCCTGGAAGCGGCCGCCACTACTGGAGCGGTTGGTCCTGTGGCCGCCCGCCGTCGCGCGCAACCACCAGTACGACCGGTTGGTCACCTACGGCTTCGTGCATGCCGGCGGCACGCACCTGTTCTTCAACATGTTTACCCTGTACTTCTTCGGACAGGTGGTGGAGGTGCTGTTCACCCGCCGCTTCGGGCTGGCCGGGTTCCCACTCTTCTACGTTGGCGCGCTGCTGGCCTCGATCCTGCCGACCTACCTCACGCATCGCGACGATCCAGGCTATCGGAGCCTGGGGGCGTCGGGCGCGGTTTCGGCCTGCCTGTTCGCGTTCATCGTGATCGCGCCCTGGGAGAAGATCTACCTCTATGGCGCGCTGGGCATCCCCGCGATCCTGTATGCCGTCCTCTATGTCGCGTACTCGATCTGGATGGACCATCGCGGGCGCGACAACGTCAACCACAGCGCCCACCTGTGGGGCGCGGCCTTCGGCGTGCTGGCGATGCTGGCCGGCATCCCCGGCGCCCCCGCGCACTTCCTCGAGGCGCTGTCGCACCCCGTGTTCTGAGGCATAATCCCGTCATCACCCATGCCCAGGTGGCCCGCGGAAACGCGAAGCCGAGCGTGCGACATGAGCACTACCCACTGCCAACGCTGACCTGCCGACGCATTTCGAATCCACGAAAGGCGCTCCGGCGCCTTTTTGTTTGCCCGCGAAGACATTCCCCATGATCGATATCACCCTCCCCGACGGTTCCAGCCGCCAGTTCGACCAGCCCGTGACCGTGGGCGAGGTCGCCGCCTCCATCGGTGCCGGCCTGGCCAAGGCCGCGCTCGCCGGCAAGGTCGATGGCCAGCTGGTCGACCTGTCCCACCGCATCGACCGGAACGTCGAGCTCGCCATCGTCACCGACAAGTCGCCCGAAGCGCTGGACGTGCTGCGCCACTCCACCGCGCACCTGCTCGCGCAGGCCGTGCAGCGCCTGCATCCGGGCGCGCAGGTGACCATCGGTCCGGTCGTGGACAACGGCTTCTATTACGACTTCGCCTATTCGCGGCCATTCACGCCCGAGGACCTGCCGGCCATCGAGGCCGAGATGCAGAAGATCGTCAAGGAAGCGCACCCGGTCGCGCGCAGCGTGATGACCCGCGACAAGGCGGTGCGGTTCTTCCGCGACATGGGCGAGGAATACAAGGCCGAGATCATCGAATCGATCCCCGCCGACCAGGAACTTTCGCTGTATTCGCAGGGGGAATTCACCGACCTCTGCCGCGGCCCGCACGTGCCGGGCACGGACAGGCTGCGTGCGTTCAAGCTGATGAAAGTGGCCGGCGCGTACTGGCGTGGCGACAGCAACAACGCGATGTTGAGCCGCATCTACGGCACCGCGTGGACCAACGACAAGGACCTCAAGGCCTACCTGACGCAGCTGGAAGAGGCCGAGAAGCGCGACCACCGCAAGATCGCCAAGGCGCAGGACCTGTTCCACCTGCAGGAAGAGGGTCCGGGCCTGGTGTTCTGGCATCCGAAGGGCTGGAGCATCTGGCAGGTGGTCGAGCAGTACATGCGCAAGGTCTACCGCGCCACCGGCTACGGTGAAGTGCGTTGCCCGCAGATCCTCGACGTGTCGTTGTGGCAGAAATCCGGCCACTGGGACAACTACAAGGACAACATGTTCTTCACCGAGTCCGAGAAGCGGACCTACGCGCTGAAGCCCATGAACTGCCCGGGCCACGTGCAGGTGTTCAACCAGGGCCTGCACAGCTACCGCGACCTGCCCATCCGCTACGGCGAATTCGGGGCCTGCCACCGCAACGAGCCTTCGGGCGCGCTGCACGGCATCCTGCGCGTGCGCGGCTTCACCCAGGACGATGGCCACATCTTCTGCACCGAAGACCAGATCGAATCCGAGGTCCGCGATTTCCACCAGCAGGCGCTGAAGGTCTATGCGGATTTCGGCTTCACCGACATCCAGATCAAGATCGCGCTGCGGCCCGAATCCCGCCTCGGCGACGACGGCACCTGGGACAAGGCGGAGAATGCCCTGCGTTCGGCCCTGCGCGGGGCCGGGGTGGAGTGGGAGGAGTTGCCGGGCGAGGGCGCCTTCTACGGTCCCAAGATCGAGTACCACCTGAAGGACGCCATCGGCCGCACCTGGCAGCTCGGGACCATGCAGGTCGACTTCATGATGCCGGGCCGCCTCGGCGCCGAATACGTGGACGAGCACAGCCAGAAGCGCCACCCGGTCATGCTGCACCGGGCCATCGTGGGCTCCATGGAGCGGTTCATCGGCATCCTGATCGAGCACCACGCCGGCCAGTTCCCGGCGTGGCTGGCCCCGGTCCAGGCCGTGGTGATGAACATCACCGACGCCCAGGCCGATTACGTCCGCGAGGTCGAGCAGGCCTTGGCGGACAAGGGCTTCCGGGTCGAATCCGACCTGCGCAACGAGAAGATCGGCTACAAGATCCGCGAGCACAGCCTGCAGCGCATCCCCTACCAGCTGGTGGTGGGCGACCGGGAAAAGGAGCAGGGACTGGTGGCCGTGCGCACCCGGGCGGGCGAGGATCTGGGCAGCATGCCCCTGGATGCGTTCATCGGGCGCCTCGCGGCCGAACACATTCCGGCATAATGTGACCCGCACCCGGCGCCGATGGGAAACGTGCCCCGGTCCTGAACCCCTACGGAGATAGCAGCATCAGTACGAGCGACAACAAACAAAACCGCCGAAACGGTGAAATCCGCGTTCCGCGCGTGCGCGTGATCGGAAGTGACGGCGAAATGATCGGAGTGTTGTCGCGCGACGAAGCGCTGCGTATGGCCGAAGAGGAAGCCCTGGACCTGGTGGAGATCCAGCCCAACGCGGATCCGCCGGTCTGCAAGATCATGGACTTCGGCAAGTTCAAGTTCGAACTGCAGAAGAAGGCCAACGAGGCCAAGAAGAAGACCAAGCAGCAGGAAATCAAGGAGCTGAAGTTCCGTCCCGTCACCGACGAGGGGGACTACCAGATCAAGCTGCGCAACATGCGCCGGTTCCTGGAAGAGGGCGACAAGGTCAAGGTCAACATCCGGTTCCGTGGCCGCGAGATGAGCCACCAGGACCTGGGCATCGGGATGGCCAGGCGCATCGAGGCCGATCTCGGCGATGACATCGTGATCGAGTCCCGTCCCCGCCTGGAAGGGCGGCAGATGGTGATGATGATCGCCCCGAAAAAGAAGTAACCCGCCCGTGTGGTGAGTCTGCGGGGGCGTCGTGCCTGTTCAGGTTGCGGTCGCCCTCGTTTCACGCCATACTTGGCGACCCCATTCGTGGGGGAGTGGACCCGTCGTGCCCCTGGGCACGGCCATTACGCCGGCAAGGGCATGGATGGAAAGCGAGGCGAAGGCCTCCGCCCGGCCAGTCAGAAGATCGAAAAGGACATTGAAATGCCGAAGATCAAAACCCACCGCGGGGCTGCGAAGCGTTTTCGCAAGACCGCCAGCGGCAAGTACAAGTGCGGTCATGCCAACCGCAGCCACATCCTCACCAAGAAGGCGACCAAGCGGAAGCGCAACCTGCGGCAGACGAACCATGTTCGTGCCGAGGACGCAGGCCGTCTGGACCGCATGCTTCCGTATTTGTGAGGAGTTGAGAAATGGCACGAGTTAAGCGTGGTGTCACGGCACGTCGCCGTCACAAGAAAGTCCTGAAGGCCGCCAAGGGATATTACAACGCCCGTCGCAAGGTCTTCCGCGTCGCCAAGCAGGCGGTCACCAAGGCGCAGCAGTACGCCTACATCGGCCGCAAGCTGAAGAAGCGCCAGTTCCGCAGCCTGTGGATCGCCCGCATCAACGCGGCGTCCCGCATGTTCGGTTTGTCCTACAGCCGTTTCATCAATGGCCTGATGAAGGCCGGCGTGACGCTGGACCGCAAGGTCCTGGCCGATATCGCCGTGCATGACCTGCCGGCTTTCGGCGCGCTGGCACAGACCGCAGGCAAGGCGCTCGGTATCGATGTCACGATCCCGGACAACCTGCCGAAGTACGTGATGGAACCGGCCCGTCCGGCGAAGAAGAAGGCCGCCAAGGCCGCAGCTCCGGCCGCTGCCGCCCCGGCCGCCAAGGCCCCGGCGAAGAAGGCGGCTGCCAAGAAGGCTGCGCCGAAGAAGTCCGCCGACTCCGGCGAATGACGTCGCCCTGCCGATCCCGCCGCGCGGGCCCGGCAAAGGCACATCACTGGGGAAGGGCGCGAGTCCTTCCCCAGTTTCGTTTCCGGGCCCTGCACAGGCCCGTGGCCGTGGTCCAACCGGTTAACCTGCACAGATGAACGACATCGATTCGATCGAACGCACCGCGCTCGCCGACATCGCCGCCGCCGCTTCGCCTGACGCGCTCGAGGCGCTGAGGGTCGCGCTGCTCGGCAAGAGCGGCAGCATCACCACGCAGCTGAAGGCGCTGGGCGGGATGGATCCGGAAACCCGCAAGCAGGCGGGCGAGGCGGTCAACCGCACCCGCACGGCGGTGGCCGACGCGCTGGCCGCACGCAAGGCCGCGCTCGACGCCGCCGCCCTCGATGCGCGCCTCGCTTCCGAGCGCGTCGACATGACCCTGCCGGGCCGGGGCGGGGCGACGGGCGGCGTGCATCCGCTCACGCGTGCGCTCGACCGCATCATCGACATCTTCGCGCGCATGGGCTACGTGGTCGCCGATGGCCCGGAGATCGAGGACGACTGGCACAACTTCGAGGCGCTGAATTTCCCGCCGCACCATCCGGCGCGCGCGATGCACGACACGTTCTACTTCGGCGACGGCCGCCTGCTGCGCACGCACACCTCGGGCGTGCAGGTGCGCTACATGAAGGAGCAGGCACCGCCGCTGCGCATGATCGCGCCGGGCAAGGTCTATCGCAGCGACAGCGACCAGACGCATTCGCCGATGTTCCACCAGGTCGAGGGCCTGCTCATCGACGAGCACGCCACCTTCGCCGACCTGAAGGGCACCATCGCCGAATTCCTGCGCGGCTTCTTCGAGCGCGATTTCGAGATGCTGTTCAAGCCCACGTACTTCCCGTTCGTGGAGCCGGGCGCCGACGTGGTCATCAAGTGGGAGCTCGACAACGGCGAATCCCGCTGGCTGGAAGTGCTCGGCTGCGGCATGGTGCACCCGAACGTCCTGCGCAGCGTGGGCATCGATCCGGAGAAGTACTCCGGGTTCGCGTTCGGCATGGGCGTGGAGCGCCTGGCCATGCTGCGCTACGGCGTCACCGACCTGCGCGCGTTCTTCGAGAACGACGTGCGGTTCCTGCGTCAATTCGCTTGAGGTCGCATCGATGAAGTTCCCCGAAAGCTGGCTGCGCGAGCATGTCGACACTCCGCTCGCCGGCGATGCGTTGGACCACCGGCTGACAATGATCGGCCTCGAGGTCGAAGGCAGCGAGACTCTGGGTGGTGCGCTGGATGGCGTGGTCGTCGCACGCATCGTGTCCTGCGAGAAGCACCCCGAAGCCGATCGGCTGCAGGTGTGCCAGGTCGATGCCGGCGGCAACCAGCCGCTGCAGATCGTGTGCGGTGCGCCGAATGCGCGCCCGGGCCTGAAGGCGCCGCTGGCGACCATCGGCACGACGGTGGGCACGCTCACCATCAAGGCGGCGAAGCTGCGCGGCGTGGAATCCAACGGCATGTTGTGCTCCGCGAAGGAACTGGGCATCGACGCGGACGCGTCCGGCCTGCTGGAGCTGCCGGCCGATGCGCCGGTCGGCACGCCGCTGGCGCAGTACCTCGGACTGCCTGACCGCGTGATCGAACTGGGCCTGACGCCCAATCGCGCCGATTGCTTCAGCGTGCGGGGCATCGCGCAGGACGTTGCGGCGGCCACGGGCACGCAGGTGAAGCCGCTGGCCATCGAGCCGGTTGCTCCGGCTTCGCAGGCCATGCTCGATATCCGCCTCGACGCGGGTGCAGATGCGCCGCGGTATGCCGGTCGCGTGATCGAAGGCATCGACGCCACGGTGTCGACGCCGCAGTGGATGGCCGAGCGCCTGCGCCGCAGCGGCGTGCGTCCGGTCAGCTTCCTCGTCGACGTGACCCAGTACGTGATGCTGGAACTGGGCCAGCCGATGCACGCGTTCGATCGCGCCACGCTCACCGGCCCGGTTGGCGTGCGCAAGGCGCGCGCGGGCGAGACCGTGAAGCTGCTGGATGGTCGCGACGCCAGACTCGATGACGGTTTCCTCGTGATCACCGATGCCGACCGTCCGGTGGCGCTGGCTGGCGTGATGGGTGGGCACGACACCCGTGTCACCGATGCGACTCGCGACGTGTTCCTCGAGGCCGCGCATTTCGCGCCGGCGGCGATCATCGGGCGCGCGCGCAAGCTGGGCATGCACACCGACGCCTCGCACCGTTTCGAGCGCGGCGTGGATCCGGAGTTGCCCCGCATCGCCATCGAGCGTGCAACGCGCCTGATCCTTGACACCGCGGGCGGCACGCCCGGCCCGGTGACGGAGGTGGCGCTCGGCGAACACCTGCCGCAGCCCGCATCCATTCCGCTGCGTCGCGCACGCCTGGCGCGCGTGCTGGGCCTTGTCATCGCCGATGCGGACGTGGAGCGCATCCTCCGCAGCCTCGGCATGCAGGTCGCCGAGACCGCCGACGGCTGGCACGCCGTGCCGCCCACGCGCCGTTTCGACCTTGCGATCGAGGACGACCTCATCGAGGAGGTCGCGCGCATCCACGGTTACGACGCGATCCCCGCCACGCTACCCGCCGGCGGTGCGGCGGTGCATGCGCCTGCGGAAGGCCGCGTGGGCGAGGGCGTGCTGCGTGCGCGGCTCGTCGCGCGCGACTGGCTGGAAGCCATCACCTTCGCCTTCATCGATGCGGAGACGCTCGCCGCGTGGTCCGTGGATGACGCGGCCGTGCCCCTGGCCAATCCGCTCAGTGCGGAACTGGCGGTCATGCGCACGACGCTGCTGCCGGGGCTCGCCGCCGCACTCGCGCACAACGTGGCGCGCCAGCAACCCCGCGTGCGCCTGTTCGAACTCGGCAACGTGTTTGCCGCCGGTCCGGCGGGCGAGGCCCCGGTGCAGTCACAGCGCATCGCGGCCATTGCCACGGGAGCCACGCAGGCCGAACAGTGGGGTGAACGCCCGCGCCCGCTCGACGTGTTCGACCTCAAGGGCGACCTCGACGCGCTGGCCGGCGAGCCGCTGGAGTACCGGCCGTCGCAAGCGCCGTGGGCGCATCCGG
>Ga0208126_1000032_pt1 | contig 15291 bp, 13 predicted proteins | sample SoimicmetaGmgHAA_FD_188334 | JGI IMG/M metagenome (GOLD analysis project Ga0208126, IMG submission 188334) | Soil and rhizosphere microbial communities from Laval, Canada - mgHAA (SPAdes) (version 2) | ecosystem: Environmental > Terrestrial > Deep subsurface > Rock core/Sediment | place: Laval... | reverse complement strand
ATACGGCGGAAGCGAACACGAGGAGTCGCCGGAATGCACGCCGGCCTCCTCGATGTGCTCCATCACGCCACCCACCAGCACATGGCCGTCGCGATCGGCAATGACATCGATATCCACTTCCACCGCGTTGTCGAGGAAGCGATCGAGCAACACAGGCGAATCGTTGGAAACCTTCACCGCTTCGCGCATGTAGCGCTCGAGGTCGGCATCGGCATGCACTACTTCCATCGCACGCCCACCGAGCACGTAGCTCGGGCGCACCACCAGCGGATAGCCCACCTCGCGCGCGAGCAGCAGGGCCTGCTCGGCGCTGCGGGCGGTACGGTTCGGCGGTTGCTTGAGGCCTAGCTTTTCAACCAGTTGCTGGAACCGCTCGCGATCCTCGGCGAGGTCGATCGATTCCGGCGACGTGCCGATGACCGGCGCACCCGCGGCTTCAAGGGCGCGCGCCAGCTTCAGCGGCGTCTGGCCGCCATACTGCACGATCACGCCCTTCGGCTTTTCGAGATCGATGATCTCCAGCACGTCCTCGAGCGTGAGCGGCTCGAAATACAGGCGGTCCGAGGTGTCGTAGTCGGTGCTCACCGTTTCCGGATTGCAGTTGACCATGATGGTCTCGTAGCCGTCTTCGCGCAGTGCCAGCGCGGCGTGGACGCAGCAGTAGTCGAACTCGATGCCCTGGCCGATGCGGTTGGGACCACCGCCCAGCACGATGATCTTGTCGCGATCGGTCGGCGCCGCCTCGCACTCCTCCTCGTAGGTGGAGTACATGTAGGCCGTGCTGGTGGTGAATTCGCCCGCGCAGCTGTCCACGCGCTTGTAAACCGGCTTGACGCCGAAGCCACGGCGCAATGCGCGGATCGCGGCCTCGTTGGTGTCGCACAGCGTCGCCAGGCGCGCGTCGGAGAACCCCATGCGCTTCAGCTCGCGCAGGCGCGCGGCATCGAGCGCCGGCAGGCCTGCACGTGCAACGTCCTGCTCGATGGCGACGATGTGCTCGATCTGGTCGAGGAACCACGGGTCCACGAACGACAGCGCATGCACGTCTTCCACGCTCATGCCGGCACGGAATGCATCGGCGAGATAGAAGATCCGCTCCGGACCCGCCTCCTTCACCTCGCGGCGCAGGCGCGCCAGGTCATCGGCATCGGAAAGGGTCAACCCGGTGGGGTCGAGTCCGACTTTTCCGGTCTCCAGGCCACGCAGCGCTTTCTGCAGCGATTCCTGGAACGTACGACCGATCGCCATCACTTCGCCGACCGATTTCATCTGCGTGGTCAGGCGCGCATCCGCGGCCGGGAACTTCTCGAAGGCGAAGCGCGGGATCTTGGTGACCACGTAATCGATCGCCGGCTCGAAGCTGGCCGGGGTGCGGCCGCCGGTGATGTCGTTCTTCAACTCGTCCAGCGTGAAGCCGATCGCGAGCTTCGCGGCGATCTTGGCGATCGGGAAGCCGGTGGCCTTCGACGCCAGCGCCGACGAACGCGACACGCGCGGGTTCATCTCGATGACCACCACGCGACCGTCCTGGGCATTGATGCCGAACTGCACGTTGGAGCCGCCGGTATCGACGCCGATCTTGCGCAGCACGGCGATCGACGCATCGCGCAGGCGCTGGTATTCCTTGTCGGTCAGGGTCTGCGCCGGTGCGACGGTGATGCTGTCGCCGGTGTGCACGCCCATCGGATCGAGGTTCTCGATGGAGCAGACGATGATGCAGTTGTCCGCGGTATCGCGAACCACTTCCATCTCGAACTCCTTCCAGCCGAGCACCGATTCCTCCACCAGGATCTCGTGCACGGGCGAAAGCTCGAGGCCGCGCTTGGCGATCTCCTCGAACTCCTCCTTGTTGTACGCGATGCCGCCACCCGTGCCACCCAGGGTGAACGACGGGCGGATGATGGTCGGATACCCGACCCGGGTCTGGATGTCGACCGCTTGCTCGAAGGTGCGTGCCACTTCCGCCTTCGGGCATTCCAGGCCGATCTCGTCCATCGCCACGCGGAACAGCTCGCGGTCCTCCGCCATGCGGATCGCGTCGCGCGAGGCGCCGATCAGCTCGACGCCGTGCGCTTCCAGCACGCCGTTGTCGGCGAGGTCCAGCGCGCAGTTCAGCGCGGTCTGGCCGCCCATGGTCGGCAGCAGCGCGTCGGGCTTCTCCTTGGCGATGATCTTCTCGACCGACTTCCAGTTGATCGGTTCGATGTAGACGGCGTCGGCCATTTCCGGGTCGGTCATGATCGTCGCCGGGTTGCTGTTGACCAGCACCACGCGGTAACCCTCCTCGCGCAGGGCCTTGCACGCCTGCGCGCCGGAGTAGTCGAACTCGCAGGCCTGGCCGATGACGATCGGACCGGCGCCGATGATGAGGATGGTCTTGAGGTCGGTGCGCTTCGGCATGTCAGTTGTTCTCCATGAGCGCGACGAACCGATCGAACAGCGGCGAGACGTCGTGCGGGCCAGGCGAGGCTTCCGGATGGCCCTGGAAGCTGAAGGCCGGCGCGCCTGACAGCGCGATGCCCTGGTTGGTGCCATCGAACAGCGAGCGATGGGTGACGCGCGCACTCGCGGGAATCGTGGATTCGTCGAGGCAGAAGCCGTGGTTCTGCGAGGTGATCAGCACGCGGCCGCTGTCGAGGTCGATGACCGGATGGTTCGCCCCATGGTGGCCATGCGGCATCTTCATCGTTTTCGCGCCGATGGCGAGGCCGAGCAGCTGGTGCCCAAGGCAGATGCCGAAGGTCGGGATCCCGCGGGCGATGAATTCACGGATCGCGGCGACGGCGTAGTCGCAGGGCTCGGGATCGCCCGGGCCATTGGACAGGAAAATGCCATCCGGATTCATCGCAAACACGTCCGCTGCGGGGGTCTGAGCCGGCACCACCGTCACGTCGCAACCGCGCTCGGCCAGCATGCGCAGGATGTTGAGCTTCACGCCGAAGTCGTACGCCACCACCTTGAAGCGCGCCGGCGCCTCGTCGAAGGCATTGCGGTCGAGGTTGAACTGCCCCTCGCGCCAGTCGTAACGCTCGCGCGTGGTCACTTCCTTCGCGAGATCCATGCCCTTCAATCCAGGGAACTTGCGCGCGGCCTCGATGGCCTGCGAAGCATCGATGCCCTCGCCTGCCATCAACGCGCCGTTCTGGGCCCCGCCGTCGCGCAGGATGCGCGTGAGCTTGCGGGTGTCGATGCCTGAAATCGCCACGATGCCCCGCGCCTGCAGCCACTCGGGGAGCGGGACCTGGCTGCGCCAGCTGCTGGGACGACGCGGCACGTCACGGACGATCAGACCGGAGGACCACACCGTGCGGGCCTCGTCGTCTGCGACGGTCATGCCGGTATTGCCGATATGGGGATAGGTCAGGGTGACGATCTGGCGGGCGTACGAGGGGTCGGTCAGGACTTCCTGGTAGCCGGTCATGGCGGTGTTGAACACCACCTCGCCCACGGACAGGCCGGGCGCGCCGACGGAAATCCCCTGGAAGACGGTGCCGTCTTCAAGGGCAAGGATGGCGGGTTCGGTCACGGGCATTCGCCTTGTTCAGGTTGCAAGACACCGCCGGAGCGCGTTTGCGCGGTCCGGAATGGCGGTTGGGGCGAGCCGGAATGATAAATGTCGGGCCCCTCCCTGTCCATGCCGCGTGAGGAATCAAGGGACTGCGCGGGTTCATCATCACCCGGATGCCGTTTCGCACGGGCGTGCGAAACCCGTGGAACCGGAGGATCTCCGCTTGCGCCACGACCACTCGCTCAAGGCGCGCACCGCTGCCCTGCTCGCCCCAGCCGGCGTCCACCTCGACGGCGATGCCCCGCACGACCTGCGCGTCCATGACGACCGCTTCTATGCCCGGATCTTCGCGCAGGGCTCGCTCGGGCTTGGCGAGGCCTACATGGATGGATGGTGGGACGCCGACGACCTGCCCGCGTTCTTCACCCGCGTGCTGGGCGCGCGCGTGGACGAACACCTCCATACGTTCGATGCGATGCTGGCCCACCTGCGGGCACGGTTCGTGAACCTGCAGCACGGCGCCCGCGCGTTCCAGATCGGCGAGACCCACTACGACCTTGGCGACGACCTCTTCAAGGCGATGCTGGGGCGGCGACTGGTCTATTCCTGCGCCTACTGGCGCGACGCCGCCTCGCTCGATGCAGCCCAGGTGGCGAAACTGGCCATGGTCTGCGACAAGCTCGGGTTGCAACCCGGGATGCGCGTGCTCGACATCGGCTGTGGGTGGGGGGAGGCCCTCAAGTTCGCCGCGCAGGAACATGGCGTGGAAGGCGTGGGGATCACCGTGTCCGCGAACCAGGCGGCCTATGCGAGACAGCTGTGCGAGGGGTTGCCGGTGGAGATCCACCTGGAGGACTACCACGACCTCACCGAACCGTTCGACGCGATCCTGTCCATCGGCATGTTCGAGCACGTGGGCGCGCTCAACTATCGCGGCTTCTTCGAAATCGCGCGCCGCTGCCTGGCACCGGATGGGCTGTTCCTGCTCCATTGCATCGGCACCAACGAAGCGCCGTCGCGCCCGGACCCATGGATCGCGAAATACATCTTCCCGAACTCGCAGATCCCTGCGGCCTCCGAGGTCGCGACAGCGCTTGAAGGCCTGTTCGTGGTGGAGGACTGGCACAACTTCGGCGCCGACTACGACCGCACGCTGATGGCCTGGCGGGACAATTTCGATGCCGCATGGCCGTCGCTGTCTGCCTACTACGACGAGCGGTTCCGCCGCATGTGGCATTTCTACCTCGCCTGCGCCGCGGCGACGTTCCGCTGCCGGCGCGACCAGCTGTGGCAACTCGTCCTCAGCCCGGAGGGCGTGCCCGGTGGCTACCGGGCGCCCCGTTATTCGAGCGTGTCGGACACCGCGTAGCGACCCGGCGCATGGCCTGCGATCCAGCGCGTGGCATGCAGCGCACCCCGCGCGAAGATGTCGCGGTCGGTGGCGCGGTGCACCAGCTCCACGCGCTCGCCCAGCCCGGTGAACTGCACCAGGTGCTCGCCCACGATGTCACCCGCGCGCAGGCTGGCATAGTGCGGCTCGGCACCGCCTTGGGCGGCAGCGGCACCCAGCGTCAACGCCGTCCCGGACGGCGCATCCTTCTTGTGCACGTGGTGCGATTCCACGATGTCGCAGTCCCAGCCCTGCAACGCGCGGGACGCACGCGCGACCAGGTCCTGCAGCACGGCCACGCCAAGGCTGAAGTTGGATGCCCACAGCAGCGGGATGCGTGAAGCGGCGGCGTCGAGCCTCGCACGTTGTCCATCGTCGAGGCCCGTTGTTCCGGACACCAGCGCGGCTCCGCGCGCTTCGCACAGCGCGAGGATGGCATCGAAGCCTGGCGGCAGGCTGAAATCGACGGCCACGTCGAACGGCGGCAACCCGCCGAGTTCATTCGCGGAAAAACACGGCACCTGGTCGATCGCGCGCGATTCCGGCTCGCGTCCGAAGACCAGTGCCACCAGCTGCAGTCCGGGCACGTCGGCGGCAAGGCGCCGCAAGGCGTGGCCCATGCGGCCGTTGGCACCGTGGATGACCAGTCGGATCGGCGTGTCCATGCCCGGAGCCTAATGCATCAGGAGACCATGCGGTCCCAGAAGCCCTTGACCCCATCCACGAAGGTGCTGTGCCTCGGTGAATGCCGGCGTGCACCCTCGCCCACGAACGTGGATTCGAACTTCTCCAGCAATTCGCGCTGCTCCGTCGTCAGGTTGACCGGCGTCTCCACCACGGCACGGCAATAGAGGTCACCCTCGCTCCTGCTGCGAACGGACTTCACGCCCTTGCCGCGCAGGCGGAACACCTTGCCGGTCTGGGTTTCCGCGGGCACCCGGATCTCGGCATCGCCATTGAGCGTGGGCACGCGCACCGCGTCGCCAAGCGCGGCCTGCGAGATGCGGATGGGCACGTCGCAGTGCAGGTCGTCGCCGTCGCGCTGGAAGATCGCGTGCGGGCGCACGTGCACTTCCACGTAGAGATCGCCCGGGGGCGCACCCGCAGGCCCCGCCTCGCCCTCGCCCGCCAGGCGGATCCGATCGCCGGTATCGATGCCCGCGGGCACCTTCACTTCAAGCACCTTGTCGCCGTGCACGCGGCCGGCGCCGCGGCACTCGGGACAGGGATTCACGATCACCTGGCCGCGGCCGTGGCACTGCGGGCAGGCCTGCTGCATCTGAAAGATGCCGCGTTGCATGCGCACCTGGCCGTGGCCCTGGCACGTTCCGCAGGTTTCGAGCTTCCCGTCGGCCGAACCGTTGCCATGGCAGGTGTCGCACTCGGAGAGGGTCGGCACGTCGATGCGCTTGGTGAGGCCAGCCACGGCCTCTTCCAGGTCCAGTTCAAGCACATAACCGATGTCGGCGCCACGGCGCTGCGCACGTCCGCCACCACCGCCGAAGATGTTGCCGAAGATGTCGCCGAAGATGTCGCCGACGTCCGCGAACCCGGGCCCCGGCCCGCCGCCACCGCCCATGCCATGCTCGAACGCGGCATGCCCATGCGCATCGTACGCACGACGGCGCTGCGCATCGGTCAGTACCTCGTAGGCTTCCTTGCATTCCTTGAACGCCGCTTCCGCACCGGGATCCGGATTGCGGTCCGGATGGTGCTTCGCCGCCGCACGGCGGTAGGCCTTCTTCAGGTCCTCGGCGCTGGCATCGCGTGCCACTCCCAGGACTTCGTAATAGTCACGCTTGCTCATTCACGATGCTCTCTGCAGCCGCCCGTCCGGACGCCGGACAAGGAAACGGGCGCCCCGTCATTATCGGGGGCGCCCGCCATTCCGTGGGGCTCAAGCCTTGTTGTCGTCGTCCTTGACCTCGGTGAACTCGGCGTCCACCACGTCGTCGCCACCGGCATGGCCGGCCCCCGGCTCGCCCGCCGCACCCGGCTGCGCACCGGCATTGGCCGCGGCGAACAGCGACTGCGCCACCTCTTCCAGCGACTTCGTCTTGGACTCGATCTGGCCCTTGTCGTCGCCCTTCATCGCGGTCTCGAGCTCGGCGATGGCGCCTTCGGCGCGACCAATCAGGTCGCCACCCAGCTTGTCGCCGTTGTCCTTGATCGCGGTCCGGGTCGCATGGATCAGGCCATCGGCCTGGTTGCGCGCCGCCACCAGCTCATGGAACTTCTGGTCCTCCTCGCGGTGGGACTCGGCGTCCTGAACCATGCGCTGGATTTCCTCGTCGGACAGGCCGGAACCCGCCTTGATCTCGACCTTCTGTTCCTTGCCCGTCTTCTTGTCCTTCGCCGTCACGTGCACGATGCCGTTGGCGTCGATGTCGAAGCTCACCTCGATCTGCGGCATGCCGCGCGGCGCGGGTTCGATGCCCGACAGGTCGAAGCGCGCCAGCGACTTGTTGTACGCCGCCTGTTCGCGCTCGCCCTGCAGCACGTGCACCGTCACCGCCGACTGGTTGTCATCGGCCGTCGAGAACGTCTGCGAGGCCTTGGTCGGGATCGTGGTGTTCTTCTCGATGATCTTGGTGAACACGCCACCCAGCGTCTCGATGCCCAGCGACAGCGGGGTGACGTCGAGCAGCAGCACGTCCTTCACGTCGCCCGCCAGCACGCCACCCTGGATCGCGGCGCCGATCGCCACCGCCTCATCCGGGTTCACGTCCTTGCGCGGCTCCTTGCCGAAGAACTCCGCGACCGCCTGTTGCACCTTCGGCATGCGGGTCTGTCCACCGACCAGGATCACTTCGCCGATATCGCTCGCGCGCAGGCCGGCGTCGTTCAGCGCGGTCTTGCACGGCTCGATCGTCTTCCTGACCAGGTCATCCACCAGCGCCTCGAGCTTCGAGCGCGTCAGCTTGATGTTGAGGTGCTTGGGGCCGCTCGCATCGGCCGTCACGTATGGCAGGTTGACGTCAGTCTGCTGCGCGGAAGAGAGCTCGATCTTTGCCCGCTCGGCCGCGTCCTTCAGGCGCTGCAGGGCCAGCGGATCCTTGCGCAGGTCGATGCCCTGTTCCTTCTGGAATTCCTCGACGAGGTAGTCGATGACGCGCTTGTCGAAATCCTCGCCACCGAGGAAGGTGTCGCCGTTGGTGGCCAGCACCTCGAACTGCTTCTCGCCGTCCACGTTCGCGATCTCGATGATCGACACGTCGAAGGTGCCGCCGCCGAGGTCATACACGGCGATCTTGCGGTCCTTGACGTCGGCCTTGTCGAGCCCGTAGGCCAGCGCGGCCGCGGTGGGCTCGTTGATGATGCGCTTGACGTCGAGGCCCGCGATGCGGCCGGCGTCCTTCGTCGCCTGGCGCTGGCTGTCATTGAAGTACGCCGGCACCGTGATCACGGCTTCGGTGACGGTCTCGCCGAGGAAGGCCTCGGCCGTCTTCTTCATCTTCTCCAGCACCTTCGCGGAGACTTCCTGCGGCGCCAGGGCCTTGCCGTCGACCAGCGACACCCACGCATCGCCATTGTCGTGCGCCACGATGGCGTACGGCACCAGCCCGAGGTCCTTCTTCACTTCGGCGTCGGTGAACTTGCGGCCGATCAGGCGCTTCACCGCGTAGAACGTGTTCTTGGGATTGGTCACCGCCTGGCGCTTGGCCGAGGCGCCGACGAGGACTTCGCCGTCCTTGGTCCAGGCCACGATCGAGGGCGTGGTGCGGTCGCCCTCGCTGTTCTCGATGACGCGCGCCTTGCCGCCATCCATGATGGCGACGCAGCTGTTGGTGGTGCCGAGGTCGATGCCGATGATCTTGGCCATGGGAAATCCTCTGTCGATTGGAATTGGGTGCGGCGTTGCCGCGATGTCCGGGATGTGGGGGCGTGGCGCCCGCCGTTCAAGCGCCGAGGCGTCAGTCGTGCTGGGCAACCACGACCATGGCGGGCCGCAACAGCCGTCCGTTCAGCACGTAGCCCTTCTGGAAGGACTGCAGCACGTGGCCTGGCGGCACCTCGGCGGTCGGCGCCTGGCTGACGGCGTTGTGGTGCTCCGGGTTGAAGGCATCACCGGCCGCGGGTGCCACCTCGACCAGGCCGTTGCGCTCGGCCACGGCATGCAACTGCTTCAGCGTGAGCTCCAGCCCGGCGCGAAGCGGATCGTCCGCCGGCGCATTGGCCAGGCCCGCCTCGAGGCTGTCGAAGACGGGCAGCAGGTCTCCCAGCAGGCGCTCGTTGGCGAACTTGCGCGCCATGTCGATGTCGCGCTCCAGCCGCTTGCGTTGGTTCTCGAGATCGGCGCGCTCGATCAGCGACTGCGCCTTCAGCTGGTCGATCTCGGCGCGCAGCGCCTCCAGGGGATCGAAGTTGTCATCGACGTCCGGGGCAGCGGTCGCCGCCAGGCCATCGTGGAGGTCTTCGGGGTTCGGATGCTCGCTCGTCATGGGCAGGTGGGGTCCTTGGCCGGGGTCGGATGCCCCGATTTTCCAGACATGGGGTGTGCTCCCCGTCGACGCAAGGGCGCCCGTCCAGGACCGCCGGCGTCAGGAGCGCGGGCCGAGGGCCTCGCCCAGCACCCCGGCCGTCGCCTCCACCAGCGGAATCACCTGGTCGTAGGCCATGCGCCGAGGGCCAATCACCCCCAGCACGCCCAGCACCTGGCCATCCGAACCGGCATAGGGCGTCGCCACCATCGCCATCCCCTCCATCGGGGCCAGACCGGTTTCCTCGCCGATGAAGATACGCACGCCCTCCGCGTGCAGCGTCCGTTCCAGCAGCTGCAGCATGTCGCGCTTGCGGGCGAAGGTTTCGAACAGCTCGCGCAGGCGGTCCACGTCGGCCAGGTCATGCACGCCCATCAGCCGGGTCTGCCCTGCCAGCAGCAGGCTGGCATCGCCCTGATCGGCGGGGTCGGTGATCGCAAGCTCCGCCAGGGTGAGCGCATGCCCCATCAGGTCGTGCACGGCATCGCGCGCGGCCCGCAGTTCCGCCAGCAGCTGGCGGCGGATGCGGGTGATCGGCTGGCCCGCGAAGTTGGCGTTGAGGTAGGCGGCGATGCGTTCCAGCTCGCCGGGCTCGTACCCTCGGCCAGGCCGCAACACCCGGTTCTGGATCTCGTTGTCGGCAAAGACCACGATCGCCAGCACCTCTTCCGGGCTCAGGGCCACGAATTCGATGCGCCGGAACGCCGACGCCTCGCGACTGGGTGCACTGACCACGCCCACGAAACGGCTCATCGCCGAAAGCAGTTCGGTGGCGCTGCCAAGCAGCTCGCGCGTCCCGGCGGTGCCGGGCAGCTCCGCCCGCAACCGGCGCACATCGCCCTCGTCCAGCGCCTGCACGTGCAACAGGGAATCCACGAACACGCGATAGCCCTGCGCCGTCGGGATCCGGCCGGCGGAGGTATGCGGCGACGCCAGCAGGCCCAGGTCCTCGAGGTCGCCAAGGATATTGCGGATGGTGGCCGGGCTGATGTCCAGTCCCGCGCAGCGGGCCAGCGTCTGCGAGCCCACCGGCTCGCCCTCGCGGATGTAACGACCGATCAGCGTGCGCAGCAGCTGCCGTGCACGGGGATCGAGGTCATCGGGGAGCGAGGCTGGGGCCATGGCTTCGATATACGGGCGCGGAAGCGCCGATGCAAGCGTCGCAACCGTTGCGACCCGAGGGCCTAGAATCGCGGCATGCTCACCCAGCTCAGCATCCGCGACTTCGCCGTCATCGCCACCTCCGAACTCGAGTTCGGCCCGGGCATGACGGTCATTTCAGGCGAAACCGGCGCGGGCAAATCGCTGCTGGTGGATGCGCTGGGCTTCCTGTCGGGCAACCGCGCCGACGCGGGCATGGTGCGGCACGGTTGCGCCCGCGCGGAGCTGGCGGCGGAATTCGACCTGTCCGATGCACCCGTGGCGTCCGCCTGGCTGGCCGAGCAGGAACTGGACGATGGCGCCGCCTGCCAGTTGCGACGCGTCCTCCGCGCCGATGGCGGCTCCAAGGCCTGGATCAACGGTCGCGCGGTGACGCTGGCCCAACTGGGTGAACTGGCCGCGCGGCTGGTGGAGATCCACGGCCAGCATGCGCACCAGGCGTTGTTGTCGCGCTCCGCGCAACTGGACCTGCTTGACGCCACCGGCGGCTTGCAGCCGCAGCGCGCAGCCGTGGCCGCCACAGCGGGCGCATGGCGTGCGATCCGCCGCCAACTGGATGCCTTGACCGAGCGTGGCGACGTGGCCGACCGCATCGCCCTGCTCGACCATCAGCACGCGGAACTCGTCGCGGAAACGCTGGAGCCCGAGGCCGTGGCCGAGCTGTTCGCACGGCACCGCCGACAGGCCAACAGCAGCGCCCTGCAGGCCGCCTGCGACAAGGCCTCCGTGCAACTGGAAGGCGACGAAGAACAACCCGGCGCGGCCGCGCTCGCGCACGGTGCACGCGTTGCGCTGGCCCGCATGCTGGACGACGAACCTGCGCTGCGGGAGGTGGACGGCATGCTCGAAGCCGCCGCGATCCAGCTGGACGAGGCGCTCGCGGCGCTGGCGCGCGTGCGCGACGAGCTGCAGGCGGATCCGGCGCAACTGGACGCACTCGACCGCCGCATCGGCCGCCTCCACGACCTGGCGCGCAAGCACCGCACCACGCCGGGAGAGCTGGCCGGCACGCAGGCCGCCATCGCCATCGAACTCGACACCCTGCGCAACGCCGGCGAACATGAAATCGAACTCCGCACGCGGCTGGACGCGGCGCACGCCGCATGGCGCACGGATGCCGCCGCACTCGCACGTGCGCGCACCAAGGTCGCGAAAAAGTTGTCCGTTGAGGTCAGCACGCTCATGGACACGCTCGGCATGGCCGGCGGGCGTTTCGTGGCCGAGCTCGAGCCGCGCACGGATGACACGCCGGATGCGCAGGGTTCGGAACGCGTGGAATTCCTGGTTTCCGCCAACCCCGGCCAGCCGCCACGCCCGCTGCGCAAGGTCGCCTCCGGTGGCGAGCTCTCACGCATCGCCTTGGCCATCGAGGTGGCCGCACTGGGCGGCGACCTCGTCCCGACCATGGTGTTCGATGAAGTGGATACCGGCATCAGTGGCGCCATCGCCGACGTGGTCGGCCGCACGTTGCGCCAGCTGGGTGGCCGTTGCCAGGTGATGTGCGTGACACACCTGCCGCAGGTGGCCGCGCATGGCCATCGCCACTACCGGGTCAGCAAGCGCGCCGGTGATGGCGTGACCCAGAGCGCCCTGCAGGTGCTCGAAGGCGACGCGCGCACCGAGGAACTGGCGCGCATGCTGGGCGGTGCCGATGTCACCACCGAAGCGCGGGCGGCCGCCTCGCGCCTGCTGGCCGATACGGACTGACCGCCGGGCTCAGGCCCCGGGCTTGCGCCGCACGTACAACACCAACGCGTGGTCTTCCAGGTCGTAGCCGTGCCGCGCGGCGATGTCGCGCTGCAATGCCTCGATCTCGGCCGATTCGAACTCGATGATCTTGCCGCTGTCCAGGTCGACCATGTGGTCGTGATGGTGTCCGCGGTCGAGCTCGTAGACGGCCTGCCCGCCCTCGAAATGGTGCTTCAGCACCAGCCCGGCCGTTTCGAACTGGGTCAGTACCCGGTACACGGTCGCCAGGCCGATCTCCTCCCCCGCGTCGAGCAACTGCCGGTAGACCTCTTCCGCCGTGAGATGGCGCGGCCGGCAGTGTTCCAGCAGCTCGAGGATGCGCAGGCGCGGATGGGTCGCTTTCAGTCCGAGGCTGCGCAGGTCCTGTGATTCCATCGGCATCTCCGGTGTGTGGCTGCTGAACGCGCCGGATCCGGCGGTCCGGGCTGGCGGGTCCAGCGTGTATCATCGCCCAATCCCGTGTCCGTACCCCTGCACATGCGCAAACTCCTGCTTGCCGCCGTCACCACTTTCGCCCTGTCCGGCTGCCTGTACAGGCAACCCGTCTACCAGGGCAACCTGATGGAAAAGGTTGCGGTCGAGCAGCTGCAGAACGGGATGAGCAAGCAGCAGGTGATGACCCTGCTGGGCACGCCCTCGATCAGCGATCCGTTCCACCACGACCGCTGGGACTACACCAGCAGCCAGCACATCGGTCGCACGGGCAAGACTGAGGTGCACAACTTCACCGTGTACTTCGCCAACGACGCCGTGACCCGCTGGGAAGGCGACTACTTCCCCGAGCAGGACGAGGTCCTCGCCAAGCAGGCCAACAAGCTGTTCGGTCCCAACCTGCGCAAGGAGAAGGACAAGGACAAGCACGGCGGCGATTGAGCCTGTGCCGGGCCGGCGATCAGCGCCGGCGCGGTTGACGTGCCTCGGCGCGCTTGCGGCGCGCCTCCTTGGGATCCACCTGCAAGGGCCGCAGCACCTCGATGCGGTCGCCATCGCGCAACACCTGCGTGGCCGCGCACTTCACTCCGAACACCGCCACACCGCCACCGGGTGCCGGCCCCATGCCTGATGCCGCCAGTGCATCGGCCACGGTCGCCCCGGGCGGCAGCAATACGGTGTGCAGGTCTGCCTCGTGTGGCCACGCCGCCACGACGGTGATCCGGAGGGCCGCCTCACTCATCGGGCGCATCCTTATCCGCCGCGCGGATGAAGTCATCCACCATCCGATCGGCCAGCGCCTGCAGGCCCATGGCCAGGACCGGCGCCAGCAGGAGCGAAGCCGGCTCGAACCGGAGCGTCAGTTGCACCTTGCAGGCATGCGGCGCCAGCGCCTTGAACGACCACTCGCCTTCCAGCGACTTGAAGGGCCCGGCCAGCAGGTGCATGTGGATGCGCTCCGGGCGTTGCAGCGTGTTGTCGGTCTTGAACCAGGTCTTGAAGGCCCCGAGGCCCACGTCCAGGCGCGCCACGGAGCGCGTGGCGGTGTGTTCCTCCACGTCCGCGCCCTTGCACCACCCGAACCGCTCCGGATAGCGTTCGGTCTCGTTGACCAGGTCGAACATCCGCTCGGCGGAATGGGCAACCAGGGCGCTGCGCTCGATCGTCGTCATGCGTTCCACTGCGCCGGCCCCGGGAAGTGCGCGACAATGCACGCATGAGCAAGGCATCGGCTGGCAAAAAGAAAAAGGATACGGGAAGCGGCACGATCGCGTTGAACAAGCGCGCCCGGCACGATTACCACCTTGAACAGCGGTTCGAGGCCGGGCTGGCGCTGCAGGGCTGGGAACTGAAGGCCATCCGCGCCGGCCGCGCCACCATCGGCGAGAGCTACGCGATCATCCGCGGGGGCGAGATCTACCTGTTCGCCGCCAGGATCACCCCGCTGATCCAGGCGTCCTCGCACGTGGTCGCCGACGACCGCCGCGACCGCAAGTTGCTGCTGCACCGGAACGAAATCGACCAGCTGGTCGGTCGCGTGCAGCGCGACGGCTATACGCTGGTGCCCACGGCCCTCTACTGGAAGGGCAACAAGGTCAAGGCCGAGCTGGCGCTGGCGCGTGGCAAGCAGGAACACGACAAGCGCGATGCCAGCCGCGAACGCGACTGGGACCGCGAGAAGCAGCGGGTGATGCGGCGCCACAACAAGGACGCCTGATCCCGCTCAGGCCGCGGCGCCCGCATCGGGCGCGACCGGTTCCTTGTGGTGCGGCAGCGTGAACACGAAGCGCGCGCCCTTTCCTTCCGCGCCGGTCGCGGTGATGGTTCCACCGTGGCGCTCCACGATGCGCTTCACCGAGGCCAGGCCCACCCCATGTCCGTTGAACTCGGCATCGGCATGCAGGCGCTGGAACGGCCGGAACAACTTGTCCGCGTAGACCGGATCGAAGCCCGCGCCGTTGTCCTCGACCACGAAGCCCTCGGGATCGTCCGGGTCGCGCCCGACATGGATGCGTGGCTCGCGCGTGCGCCGGGTGAACTTCCATGCATTGCCCAACAGGTTCTGCAGCAGGTTGTCGACCAGCACCGGGTCGCCATCCGCGGCGAGCCCGGGATCCACCGTCACGGAGACGATGCGGTCCGGCTCGGCCGCGCGCATGTCATCGATGACCTGTTGGGCCATGGTGGTGATGTCCAGGCGCTCGCGTGCCATTTCGCTGCGCCCGAGCCGCGAGATCCTCAGGATCGCTTCGATCAGCTCGCCCATGCGGTTGGCGGCTCCGCGCACGCGGGAGAGATAGCCCTGCCCCGCCTCGTCCAGCTGGCTGGCGTACTGCTCGCCCAGCACGCGGCTGAACCCCTCGATGGCCCGCAACGGCGCGCGCAGGTCGTGCGACACGCTGTACGCGAACGACTCGAGTTCACGGTTCGCATCGGTGAGTTCGCGCGTGCGTGCCTCCACGCGCGACTCAAGATGGCGGTTCATCGCATTGATGCGCGCCTCGTTGCGCATGCCTTCGGTGATGTCCTGCGCCTGCGCGATCCTGGCCACCTCCAGCCCTTCGCTCTGC
>Ga0208126_1000031_pt1 | contig 15367 bp, 13 predicted proteins | sample SoimicmetaGmgHAA_FD_188334 | JGI IMG/M metagenome (GOLD analysis project Ga0208126, IMG submission 188334) | Soil and rhizosphere microbial communities from Laval, Canada - mgHAA (SPAdes) (version 2) | ecosystem: Environmental > Terrestrial > Deep subsurface > Rock core/Sediment | place: Laval... | reverse complement strand
CGAGCTCGACGTGCCCGAGATCGAAGTCCGCCCCGACGCCGCGATGCACTGAGCACGGCCGGCGGCCGGCGCCGCTGTGGGACAATGGGAGGGCCCCGAGCCGAGGGCGCCCGCCGATGCCGCCATGACCAGCCCGACGCGCCGCGAACTCGCGAACGCCATCCGTTTCCTTGCCATCGACGCCGTCCAGGCGGCCAATTCCGGCCATCCGGGCATGCCGATGGGCATGGCCGACATCGCCGAGGTGCTGTGGAACGACGTGCTCGTCCACAACCCCGGCAATCCGAAGTGGGTCAACCGCGACCGCTTCGTGCTGTCCAACGGCCACGGCTCGATGCTGCAGTACGCGCTGCTGCACCTGTCGGGCTACGCACTGTCCATCGACGACCTGAAGCAGTTCCGCCAGTTCGAATCGAAGACCCCGGGCCATCCCGAGAACTTCATGACGCCGGGCGTGGAAACCACCACCGGTCCGCTGGGGCAGGGCTTCGCCAATGCCGTCGGCATGGCGCTGGGCGAGAAGCTGCTGGCACAGCGCTTCAACCGCGATGGCTTCGACATCGTCGACCACCGCACGTGGGTGTTCCTCGGCGACGGCTGCCTGATGGAAGGCGTCAGCCACGAGGCGGCCTCGCTGGCCGGCACCTGGAAGCTCAACAAGCTGGTGGCATTCTGGGACGACAACCACATCAGCATCGACGGCGACGTGCACGGGTGGTTCACCGACGACACACCGGCCCGTTTCGAGGCGTACGGCTGGAAGGTGGTGCGCGGCGTCAACGGCCACGACCCCGCCGAGATCCGCACCGCCATCGACACCGCGATGGCCAGCACCGACAAGCCCGTCCTCCTCTGCTGCCGCACCACGATCGGCTTCGGTTCGCCGAACAAGGCCGGCAAGGAATCCAGCCACGGCGCGCCGCTGGGCAAGGACGAGAGCGCGCTGACCCGCGAAGCGCTGGACTGGCCGTACGGGCCGTTCGAAGTGCCGCACGCGATCCGCGCCGCCTGGGATGCGCGCGCGCGCGGCATGGACCATGAAGCGCACTGGACCACGCAGTTTGATGCCTACACCGCCGCGCACCCGGGACTGGCAAAGGAACTCTCGCGCCGCCTGGGCGGCGACCTGCCCGAGGGATTCGCCGCAGCCGCCGATGCGTATGTCGCCTCGCTGCAGGCCGCGATGCCCGACGTCGCCAGCCGCAAGGCCTCGCAGATGGCGATCGAAACGTTCGCCCCCCTGTTGCCGGAGTTGGTCGGCGGCTCGGCGGACCTCGCGCATTCCAACCTGACCCTCTGGAAGGGAAGCGTGTCCGTCACCCAGGCCGACGCGAACGCCAATTACATCCACTACGGCGTGCGCGAGTTCGCGATGACCGCGATCAGCAACGGTTTGGCGCTGCATGGCGGCTTCATCCCGTACGACGCGACGTTCCTCGTCTTCAGCGACTACGCACGCAACGCCGTGCGGATGAGCGCGTTGATGGGCGCGCATGCCATCCATGTCTACACGCATGACTCGATCGGCCTCGGCGAGGACGGTCCCACGCACCAGCCGGTCGAGCACATGGCCTCGTTGCGCTACATCCCCAACAACGATGTGTGGCGGCCGTGCGACGCGGTGGAATCGGCGGTGTGCTGGCGCGCCGCGATCGAGCGGGCCGACGGCCCTTCATGCCTGGTGTTCTCGCGACAGAACCTCGCGCCACAGTCGCGTAGCGATGCGCAGGTCGCCGCGATCCGTCGCGGCGGGTACGTGCTGAGGGACAGCATCGGTGCGCCTGAGATCATCCTCATCGCCACCGGGTCCGAAGTGGGGCTGGCGATGCAGGCGGCCACGCAGCTGGGTGACGGCGTGCGCGTGGTGTCGATGCCCTCGACCGATGTGTTCGACCGGCAGGATGCGGCGTACCGCGAAGCCGTGTTGCCGTCGGCGTGTCGCAAGCGCGTGGCGATCGAAGCGGGCACCGCCGATTTCTGGTGGAGGTACGTCGGCCTGGATGGCGCCGTCGTCGGCATGCATGGTTACGGATCGTCGGCGCCCGCCGATGTGCTGTTCACGCATTTCGGGTTCACCGTCGAGCACGTCGTGGACGCCGCACGCGGCCTCTGAGCACCTCGGCTCGGGGATCCACAGGGCGCCTCCGGGCGCCCTTTTTCATGGCTGGAAGGTTCCCGATGTACGGGGGGTTGACATCTTCGTTTACAGGTGTAATTTACGAATCAATTACGGATGTAAACGACATGCAGATCAGCGACGCCGAATCCGAAGTGATGAAAGTGCTCTGGGACCGCAGTCCGCTGGCGGCGGAGGAGGTGATCGCCGCGATCGCGCCAGCCCAGGCCTGGCAGGACGCCACGGTGAAGACCCTGCTGAACCGCCTGCTGACGAAGGGTGCCATCCGGGCCGCGAAGGATGGTCGACGCTACCTCTATTCACCGCTGCTCGCGCGCAACGACTGGGTGCTGGAGGAGAGTTCGAGCCTGCTGGACCGGGTGTTCGACGGCCGTGTCGCGCCGCTGGTCGCCCATTTTTCCGAGCACCGCAAATTGTCGAAGGCGGATCTCGATGAACTCCGCAAACTGATCGGGGAGCTCGATGATGGACGGGGCTGACCTGCTTCAGCGGTTGTGGCTGCTGACGTGGACCGGCAGCCTGGCGATGCTGGCCGTGCTGGCGCTGCGGGGTTTTGCGCGGCACCGGTTCGGCGCCAATGTCGCATACGCGTTGTGGTTGCTGGTCCCCGCGGCGATGCTTTCGACGTGGCTGCCTGCGCCGACGCGCATCGTGCGTGCTGCCCCGGAAGAATTCGCCGCGCGGTTTTCCACTGGCGCGATCCCATCGTCCCAGCTGGACATCGTTCCGTGGCTGCTGCTGGGGGCGTGGGTCGCGGGCGTCGTTGCCCTGGCGTGCAGGCTGTACCGCGCGCAGCGCCGATTCGAGAACAGCCTGGGTCGGCTGGAGTGCGTGGACACGACCACGCGCATCTGGCGCGCGGAGCGAACCACGGGATTGCCTGCGCTCGTTGGCGTATGGCAACCGGCGATCGTGGTCCCGGCCGACATGGAGCATCGCTATGACGCCTGCGAGCGCGAGCTGATGGTCCTGCACGAGCTGGCCCATCGCCAGGCCGGCGACGCCTGGGCCAACGCAGCGGTGGCCGCGTGGCGGATCGCGTTCTGGTTCAACCCGCTCGTGCATTGGTGTGCGGGCAGGTTGCGGCACGACCAGGAACTGGCCTGCGATGCGCGCGTCGCGGCGGCCCGGCCGCAATCCGTCAGGCGCTACGCCGAAACGATGTTGAAGTCGCAATACGTCATCCAGCCGGCGCCCCTGGGTTGCCATTGGGGCGACACCCACCCGTTGAAGGAGAGGATCATGCAACTCAAGCAGCACGCACCATCCACGGCAATGCAGCGATGCGGCATGGCGCTGGTCGCGGCCACGATGGCATTGACCGCGTTTGCGGCCTGGTCGGCGCAACCGGCGCACCTGGTTGCGCAGGCATCGGGTCCCGTAAACGCAACCGGGCTGGCTGCGCATGAAGCAGCCCGCGCAGCCGAAGGGTCTGCCGCAACAGCGCGGGAGGCCGCCCGCATCGCGGCCCGGGACGCCGCGCGGTACGCCAGTGCACACCGCGTCGGCCACGGACCGCTGCCTCCACTGCCGCCAATCCCTGATGTGCCCGCGCCCCCGGCTCCGCCGGCGCAGCCCGCCATTCCCGCGTTTCCGCCTCCGCCGGTGCGGAGCGCCCATCCAGCCATCCCTGCACCGCGGGCGCCGTCGTTGCGGGCCACGCCGGACCTTCCCGCACCACCGGCACCGCCCGCCGGCTGAAGCCCGCTTGAACCGGTGGCGCCGTGTTCGCACGGCGTTCGGGCTTGCCTGAATACAGTGGCCTCGTCCATTCGGCAAGGAGATCGCCATGACCCGTTCCACCGCATTCCGCCTCACCGCCGCAACCCTGATGTCCGGCGCCATGTTGTTCTCGACTGCACAGGCCGCGCCGAAATGCCATGACCGCGTGGTCTACCGCTACCACACGGTCAAGGATCCGCATCGCGTGACCGGCACGGTCATCGGTGCCGCCTTGGGCGCCGCCGTCGGCCACCAGATCGGTGGCGGCTCGGGCCGGGATCTCGCCACCGTCGGCGGCGCGGTCGCCGGCGGCGTCGCCGGTCACAAGATCCAGCGCCATCGCCAGGATCGTCGCTATCGCACCGTCGAGCGCGTCTGCGACTGATGCGTTGACAGACGGCAACAGGTTTGGAATACGGCGCCTTCGGGCGCCGTTTTTCCTGGTGGCTTCGTGCGCTCAGGCGTCGTGCAACGCCAGCCCGAGCAACCGCGCATAGATGTATTCCTTCATCCCCTTTGGAGCATCGAGCGCCATGCGCTGCAGCGCTTCGGTATCGCGCGGCGTGCGGGTGGAGAGCGCACGTGCGACCGTGCGGAGCATTCCACCCCGCGTCGCCGTCGCCCCCTGCAGCCATTCCAGTGCCTTGACGACGCGTTGCTCCACCGGGGTGAAGTCGCTCCCCAACGGATAGTCCGGCAGGGTGCCGTCCTTGCGGAAGGGGGCCAATGCATCGCGCAGGCGTTGTGGCGTGTTGCGGGTCCATGTGTCCGGCGGCACGAAGTCACTCCGCAACTTCCGGTTCCGCTTCGCGATATCCAGCAGCCCGCCCTGGTGGCGCGTCTCGGCAATCGACGTCATCGCCACCACGCAGTCCTCGTCCGCCTTGCCCCGCACATCGGCGATGCCGTATTCGGTGATGTAGAGGTCACGCAGGTGCCTGGCGATGGTCGTGTGCCCGTAGTTCCACACGATATTGGCCTGCAGGCCGCCCTTCGCGGTGCGGGTGGCCCGCAGCAGCAATGCCGATCGCGCGCCATCCAGTTCGTGACCGAGCGCCACGAAGTTGTATTGCCCGCCCACGCCCGAGACCACGCGGCCATCGGCGAGGGCGTCGCTCGTGGCCGCGCCAAGCGCGGTGGCCATCATGCAGGTGTTGAAGAAGCGCGCATCGCGCCGCTGCATGCGGTCGAGTGCTTCATCGCCGCGGCGCAGCTGGTTGGTCTCGCTGACCGGACGCATGTCGATCGCACGGCGTTCCGCATCGTCGAGGTTGCGCAGCCAGTCGTAGAAATCGGGCGAGCCAAGGTAGAAGGCGCCATGCAGGTACTGGCCCTCGCGCTCCAGCAGTTCGCGGTCGAAGGCGCTGGCGCTGCCATCCAGCAACCGCTCCATCAACGGCTGCTTGTCCACCACCTTGCGTGACAGCACGCCGCGCTCCACCAGCAGGCGGAACCCCTCGTTCACCATCTCGCTGCAGCCGTACAGTCCGTTGGGCAGCGGATCCAGCCCGCCGCTGGCGATGACCGCTGGGTGCTGTTCGATCGCAGGGTCAAGCGCGCGCATGACCTCGCGATAACGTGCGTTGTCGGTATGCCGGAGCACCAGCGCATGGCATAGCGCATCCGACAGCGCGCCGATGCCGATCTGCAGCGTCCCGCCATCGCGCACGAGCGTGCTGGCAAAGAGGCCGATCGCGTGCTCGGCGTCGCTGACCGGCTCGCGCGGGAGGACGAACAGCTGCGGTGCGGGACCCGGAAGCGTGACCACCACGTCGAAGAATCCGTGCGGCACTTCGGCGCCGCCGCCCAGCCACGGCAGCCGTGGATCGATCACCGCGATCAGGAGCGGGCGCGGCAGCCCACGCGCCACGATCGCGGCCACCGTATCCGAGGTGAGGTCGGTGTTGCAGGAGAACGACAGCGTGCCCGCCTCGTCCGCAGCCACTTTCTGCACGATGCAGTTCACCCCGCGATCGGCGAGCGCGCTGGCCACATGCGTGTAGTTGAGGCTCGCGTAGCGGCGCTGCGCAGGGGCGGAGTCCAGCAGCGCGCCCGACTGCATGTAGAACTCCTCGACCTCGATGTTCGGGGGCATCGCGTTGTCCTTCTCGGCCTGCACGTACTTCAGGCGCGGAAAGTCATCGCCATACAGCCGCTGCACGAACGGGCCGAGGAAGCGGCGCTCCAGGTCACTGCGGCCGGTGGGCGTGTCCAGCGACAGTGCCGTGTACAGGTGCAGCCGCCGCTCCGGATGCGCGAGCATGGTGTCGTACAGCGTGTTGAGCAATTGGTGGGGCTTGCCCAGACCCAGCGGCGCGCCCACGCGCAATGGGCCATCGGTGTGCGCCAGCAGCCGCGCGATCGCGGCCTCGGAGGAGTCGACGTGCTCGGTCATCGGGCCAGCATAGGCCGGAGATCGTGAGCGCGGTTTCAGCCTTCCTTGGGGGCGATGTAGTTGGGGTCCAGCGCAGCGTTGAGCAGCTGCGCCAGGCGCCATCCCGCCTGCTCGACGCGGTGCTCGGCCAACGGCCGCATCGTGTCACCGTAGTGGGCGTCCAGTACATGGCCGGCGGGATACAGGCCCCACGCATCGATCAGCTCGCAGGATTCGTGGGCCCAGCCCGCGGGGTCCGACAGCGCCGTTCCCGGCGGACGACCGGGTTCCGCATCCCAAAGGCGATCGGAATAGCGGCGCAGGTCCAGGCCCGTTTCACCCAGCACGTAGTAGTCCCACATCGCGTGCAGGTTGGTGCCCATCACACCGTTGACGTACTTGTCCTTCGCATAGGCCTCGGGCTTCAGGGTCGTCCGCAGGCTGACCTGGTACTTGTTGCCGCCCTGGTCGTCATGGTCGCTGGAGTGCAACGGCTGGTGCGCATCGCCCACCAGGTGCACCACGAATTTCAGCGCCTGGCGGCGTGCAGCCAGGGGTTGCGAGCGGTCGGCGAGGATGGCGCGCTGGGCCTCGATGGCCGCGATCACGCAGTTGCCGTCCTTGCAGTCCCGCGCGGGCACGTATTGGCAGTCGCTGCCTTCCGGATAGTCCGAGTAATGCCAGCGCGAGGTCTTCTTGAACAGCGCCGGATCGCTGTTGCGCAGGTCGTCGGCCCACGTGGCCACGCCAGCGAGCGTGGGTTCCGGCTCGCCCTGCAACAACAGCTTTACCTGGGCGGCGGCGACCGGCGTGAGCTGGCGCTGGGCCAGCGCGCCGACCAGGCGGTGTCCGAGCGGGGCCCAGGCAAGCGCGGGCAGGGCCACCAGCAACAGGGCGATGGGCAGGAGGCGGGAACGGCGTCGGGTCGTCATCCGCCGGAGCATACCGGAAGCCCCGGGCAGGGGCGTGGCCCCCGGCGGTGGCTGCTAAAATGACCGATTCCAACGCCGCTTCAGGAGCAGACATGGCCATCAAGGTCGGCATCAACGGGTTCGGTCGCATCGGTCGCAACGTGTTCCGGTCCGCGATCCAGAACTTCGGCAACGACATCGAGATCGTCGCCATCAATGACCTGCTGGAGCCCGACTACCTGGCCTACATGCTGAAGTACGACAGCGTGCACGGCCGCTTCGACGGCGACGTGTCGATCAAGGATGGCCATCTGGTCGTCAACGGCAAGACCATCCGCCTGACCCAGGAGCGCGATCCCGCCGCGCTGAAGTGGGACGCCGTGGGCGCCGACGTGGTCATCGAATCCACCGGCCTGTTCCTCGACAAGGCCACCGCCCAGAAGCACCTCGACGCCGGCGCGAAGAAGGTGATCCTGTCCGCGCCGTCGAAGGACGACACGCCGATGTTCGTCTACGGCGTGAACCACCAGAAGTACGCGGGCGAGGCGATCGTCTCCAATGCCTCGTGCACCACCAACTGCCTGGCACCGATCGCCAAGGTCATCAATGACAAATGGGGCATCAAGCGCGGCCTGATGACGACCGTGCATGCGGCGACCGCGACCCAGAAGACCGTCGATGGCCCGAGCAACAAGGACTGGCGCGGTGGTCGCGGCATCCTCGAGAACATCATTCCGTCCTCCACCGGTGCGGCCAAGGCCGTGGGCGTGGTGCTGCCCGAGCTCAAGGGCAAGCTGACCGGCATGGCCTTCCGCGTGCCCACGTCCGACGTCTCCGTGGTCGACCTGACCGTCGAGCTCGAGAAGGACGCCAGCTACGCCGAGATCTGCGCCGAGATGAAGGCACAGTCGCAGGGCGCGCTGAAGGGCATCCTCGGGTACACGGAAGACAAGGTGGTGGCCACCGATTTCCGCGGAGACACCCGCACGTCGATCTTCGATGCCGAAGCCGGCATCGCGCTGGATGGCACCTTCGTCAAGCTGGTGAGCTGGTACGACAACGAATGGGGTTACTCGAACAAATGCCTTGAGATGGTCAAGGTCGTCGCCGGGAAATAGGCCGCGCCCATGACCATCGTCCGCATGACCGACCTCGACCTCGCCGGGCAGCGCGTGCTGATCCGGCAGGATCTCAATGTCCCCGTCGAAGACGGTCGCGTCACCTCCGACCAGCGCATCACCGCATCCATCCCCACGCTGGAGGCGGCGCTGGCTGGCGGCGCGGCGGTGATGGTGATGTCGCACCTGGGTCGACCGAAGGAAGGCGTGTGGAGTGAAGCGGATTCACTGGCACCGGTGGCGAAGCGCCTGTCGGAACTGCTGGGCCGGGACGTGCCGCTGGTGAAGGATTACCTCGCCGGCGTGGACGTGAAGCCGGGCCAGCTGGTGCTGCTCGAGAACTGCCGCATGAACGTGGGCGAGGGCAAGGACGACGAAGCGCTGTCGAAGCAGTACGCCGCGCTGTGCGACGTGTTCGTGATGGATGCGTTCGGGACGGCGCACCGCGCGCAGGCCTCCACGCATGGGGTGATCCGGTTCGCGAAGCAGGCGGCGGGCGGCCCGCTGCTGATGGCGGAACTCGACGCGCTGGCGAAGGCGCTGGAACATCCGGCGCGCCCGCTGCTGGCGATCGTTGCCGGCAGCAAGGTCAGTACCAAGCTCGAACTGCTGGCGTCTCTGGTGTCGAAGGTCGACCAGCTGATCGTGGGTGGCGGCATCGCCAACACCTTCATCGCGGCCATGGGGCATGGCGTCGGCAAATCGCTGGTCGAAATGGACCTGGTCGACACCGCCAAACAGGTCATGGCCGATGCGAAGGCGCGTGGCGCCGACATTCCGCTGCCGGTCGACGTTGTGGTCGCGCCGGAGTTCAGTGCCGCGGCGCCCGCAACGGTGAGGGCCGTCGATGCAGTCGGTGCCGACGACATGATCCTCGACATCGGACCGGAGACGGCGAAGCAGTATGCCGCGCTCATCGCGAAGGCAGGCACGGTGGTGTGGAACGGCCCGGTCGGCGTGTTCGAGTTCGATGCATTCGGCAACGGCACGCGGGCGCTGGCCGAGGCCATTGCCGCGTCGCCTGCGTTCTCCATCGCCGGGGGTGGTGACACGCTCGCGGCGGTCGACAAGTACGGCATCGCCGACAAGGTGTCCTACATCTCCACCGGTGGCGGTGCATTCCTCGAGTTCCTCGAAGGCAAGACGCTGCCTGCGGTGGCGGCGCTGGAACAGCGCGGCTGACTGCATACGTTTGCGGCGGCCGGGCGCATGGCCCTGTGCTAGCGTCCGGCCATGGATAACGCCACGCCGCATCGACGCCGCACCAAGATCCTCGCCACGCTCGGTCCAGCAACCGATCCACCCGATGTGCTCGAACGCCTGCTCAAGGCCGGCGTCGACGTGGTCCGCCTCAACTTCTCGCATGGCGATCCCTCGTCCCAGGAGGCGCGGGCGGTGGCCGTGCGCGCCGCTGCCGCGAAGCTCGGCCGCGAAGTGGGCATCCTTGCCGACCTCCCGGGTCCGAAGATCCGCGTGGAGCGCTTTGCGACGGGCAAGGCCGCGCTGAAGGCCGGCGGCCGCTTCGATCTGGTTGCGAGCGCGGATGCGCCGCCCGGCGATGCCACCCAGGTGGGCGTCAGCTACCTCGGGCTGACAGGTGACGTGGTGCCGGGCGACGTGCTGCTGCTCGACGACGGGCTGGTGCAGCTGCGGGTCGAACGTGTCGAAGGCCATCGCATCGTCACCACCGTGCTCAACGACAGCGTGCTCTCCGACCGCAAGGGGCTGAACAAGCAGGGGGGCGGGCTGTCGCTCGGCGCGATCACGGAGCGTGACCGCGAGCTCATCGCGATCGCCGCGAAGATCGGCGTCGACTTCATCGCAGTGTCCTTCTGCCGCGACGCGGCCGACATGCACGAGGCCCGTCGCGTCGCCGACGCGGCCGGCAGCGATGCCGCGCTGGTCGCGAAGATCGAACGCGCCGAGGCCATCGCCAATCTCGGCGAGATCATCGATGCCAGCGACGTGGTGATGGTCGCCCGTGGCGACCTCGGCGTGGAGATCGGCGATGCCGAGCTGCCGGGCCTGCAGAAGCGCATCATCCGTGAGTCACTGGCGCGCGAACGCGTGGTGATCACCGCCACGCAGATGCTGCAGTCGATGGTCGACAACCCGATCCCGACGCGGGCCGAGGTGCTCGACGTGGCGAATGCCGTGATCGATGGCAGCGATGCGGTGATGCTGTCGCAGGAATCGGCGGCCGGTGCCTACCCGGTGGCGGCGGTGGAAGCGATGGCGCGCATCTGCATCGGCGCCGAACGCAGTTTCGCGCGCGACATCGATTTCCAGGCGGCCCAGCGCGACCTGGAGCGGGCGGACCAGGCCATTGCGATGGCCGCGATGTTCCTGTCGAGCCACATCGGTGTCGGCGCGATCGTCGCGATGACCGAGTCGGGCGGCACCGTGCGGTTCCTCTCACGATTCCGCTCCAACGTGCCGATCCACGCCTTCTCGCGGCATGCCGGTGCCCGCCGCCGCATGGCCCTGATGCGTGACGTGTTCCCCTGGGACTACGACAGCCGCGGCCAGACCCCGCGCGAGGCGGCCCGCGGGAGTATCCGCAAGCTGGTCGAGGCCGGATTGCTGGGGGCCGGCGACCGGGTGGTGTTCACCAGTGGCGAGCACATGGAGACGCATGGCGCGACCAACACCCTGCGCCTGCTGCAGGTGGGTCAGGGCGGGGCGGCGGAAGGCCTGGGCGAGCTCTGATGGCTTGACGTCTCCGCGGGTCCGGCGCTATATGCGGAGTCATTCATCCGGAGGAGGGCCGTCATGAATTCCCGATCACTCATCTGCGCCGCCCTGATTGTCGCCGCGTTGCCGGCCGCGGCCGCGGCGTATCGCATCCGCGTGGCCAACGAAGGCACGATCTTCGACAGCTGGTCTCTGGTGCCGGGCACCATGCTGGTGCCGGCCTATCCCGAAGCGTTCGCCGCCGGCCGGCAACAGGTCTGCCTGACCGTGGGCTATCTGCTCAACCCTGACGGGCACACCTCGGATTTCGCGCTGCTCAAGTCCTGGAACTCCGGGGGCCGTAACACGCCGTCCGGATTCTGGGAGACATTCGCCGGGAATGCGTCTCGTGCGCTCTCGCAATGGCGGTTCCAGGCGAAGGCGGGCGCCCCGCGTCCGCCACCGGTCTATACCTCGGTCACCTTCGCGTATGGCCCGGATGCCCGCACCCATTGCGCCATCGCCAACCTCGCGACGCGCATCGCCGAACTCCGCGCCGATCCGCGCACCCGAAGGCTCATGACCAGCGATCTGTTCACGCGTCTTGACATCGACCACGAATTCGAGGACGAACAGCGCCGGCTTCGTGACGAAGGCAGGATGAACGCGCCGCCCCCGACGGCCCCGGTGCTGCCTGCGCCGCCGCCACCCCCACCACCACCACCACCGCCCGGCGGGAACTGAGTCCGGGGCTGACTACGATTTCAGGCGACCCCGGCGGCGGCTATAATGGAGGGCTGACACCTTCCCGCAGGACGCCTCCCCAATGAGCATCGAACAGCTTGCCGAAACCGCCCGTGCGATGGTCGCCCCGGGCAAGGGCATCATCGCCATCGACGAATCCTCCGCGACCTGCAAGAAGCGCTTCGACGGCGTCGGCATCGAGTGCACGGAGGAGAATCGCCGCGCCTACCGCGAGCTGCTGCTGACCACGCCGAACGCCAACCAGTACCTGTCGGGCGCGATCCTGTTCGACGAGACCCTGCGCCAGTCCACGAAGGCCGGCGTGCCGTTCGCCAAGTACATGGCCGACCACGGCATGATCCCGGGCATCAAGGTCGACAAGGGCACGCACAACCTGGCCGGCTTCCCGGGCGAGGTGGTCACCGAGGGCCTCGACGGCCTGCGCGAGCGCCTGCAGGAGTACTACAAGCTGGGTGCGCGGTTCGCCAAGTGGCGCGCGGTGATCACGATCGGCGACGACATGCCGTCGGGCACCTGCATCGAGGCCAACAGCCATGCGCTGGCCCGTTACGCCGCGCTGTGCCAGGAAGTGGGCCTGGTGCCGATGGTCGAGCCCGAGGTGATCATGGACGGCGACCACGACATCGAGACCTGCTACGAGGTCACCGAAGTCACGCTGCGCTCGCTGTTCGATGCGCTGTACCAGTTCAACGTCGCGCTCGAGGGCACGATCCTCAAGGCGTCGATGGTGCTGCCGGGCAAGTCCTGCCCGGAGCAGGTCAGTGTCGAGGAAGTGGCCGAAGCCACCCTGATGTGCCTGAAGTCCACCGTGCCGGCGATCCTGCCGGGCATCGTGTTCCTGTCCGGCGGCCAGAGCGACGAGCAGGCGACGGCGCATCTCGATGCGATGAACCGCATGGGCCCGAACCCGTGGCCGCTCAGCTTCTCCTACGGCCGCGCCATGCAGCAGGCCGCGCTGAAGCTCTGGGCGCAGGACATGGCCGGCAACTTCGGCAAGGCGCAGCAGACCGTGTTCGACCGCGCCAAGGACAATGGGCTCGCAGCGCTTGGGCAGTGGCAGAACGGGTAATCCCGGCCATCGCCTGGATGAAAAAGCGCCGGCGCAAGCCGGCGTTTTTCATGTGCGCGGGAAAGTTCAGCCGAGGGCGGCAAGCCACTCGTCGTCCGACCCCTCGTTGACGCCTTCGAACAGCGGCGTGGAGAAGTAGCGTTCGCCGGTATCCGGGAGCATCGCGAGGATGACATCGCCCGGCTTCGCGGTCGCGGCCACCTGCAGTGCGGCGGCCACGGTGCCGCCGGCGGAGATGCCGACGAAAAGACCCTCCTCCTGTGCGAGCCGGCGCGCGGTGGCGATGGCATCGGCATCGGAAATCGACAGCAGGTCCGACGCGACCGCACGGTTCAGGACCGACGGCACGAAGTCCGGGGTCCAGCCCTGGATCTTGTGCGGGGACCAGTCCTTGCCCTGCAGCAGCGCGGCGACTTCCGGTTCCGCGGCGTGCACCTTCACTTCAGGGCGCGCGACCTTGAGCACTTCGCCCACGCCCGTGAGCGTGCCGCCGGTGCCCCAGCCCGAGACGAAGTGGTCGAGCCTGCGCCCGGCGAAATCGCGCAGGATTTCCGCCGCGGTCGTCTGGCGGTGGTAGGCCGGGTTGGCCGGGTTGTCGAACTGCCGGGCGAGGAACCAGCCGTGCTTCGCCGCGAGTTGCTCGGCACGCTTGACCATGCCTGAGCCGCGTTCGGCGGCGGGCGTCAGGATGACTTTCGCGCCATAGGCGCGCATCAGCTTGCGCCGCTCGACGGAGAACGAATCGGCCATCACCGCGACGAACTTGTACCCACGCGCGGCGCAGACCATGGCCAGGGCCACGCCGGTATTGCCGGACGTGGATTCGATGACGGTGTCGCCGGGTTTCAGCAGGCCCTTGGCCTCGGCGTCGAGGATGATGGCGATGGCCAGGCGGTCCTTCACCGAGCCGCCGGGGTTGAACGACTCCACCTTCGCATACAGCTCCACGCCGGGCGGCGCGATGCGGGCGAGGCGGACGACCGGCGTGCGGCCAATGGTGTCGAGGATGCTGTCGTGGATCATGGCGGTGGCTGGAGGCGGGGATTCCAGAGTGAACCCGATCACGTTCCGGCGCCACCCCGGGCGGCGGCCCGATCACGGTAAACGCGCGGCCTCCCCAGGGGTTGACGTGTCGCGGGGATGCCCGATGGCAGGGGGAACCGACATCCCTGCCCGATACACTTGCAGGATGAATCCGCATTCCCCCGGGCCGCGCAGGGCGGCCGCGTTCCTCGTGCCCATGATGCTGGCCGCGTTCGGCCTGGGCGGTTGCAAGGGTGGTGACCCGGCCGGTGGCAAGGCTGGCGGGGGCAAGGGCGCCAATGGCCCGGTCCCGGTGGTGATGGCGACGGTGCGCATGCAGCCGTGGCAGGACGCGTTGCGCGCGCTCGGCACCGTGAAGGGCCGGGAATCGGTGACGGTCACCGCGAAGGTCAGCGAGACCGTGCAGCAGGTGCATTTCGACAGCGGTGACGCGGTGGCGCGCGGTGCACCGCTGGTCACGTTGAGTGGCCAGCAGCAGGTGGCCTCGCTGGCCGCCGCGGAGGCGTCGGCCAAGGAGGCGGACGCCCTCTACAAGCGGCAGGCGGGGTTGGCCGCGCAACAGCTCATCGCGCGGGCGTCGCTGGATGCGCAACGCGCCACGCGCGATGCCGCGTTCGCACAGGTGGCGCAGATCCGCGCCAATCTTTCCGATCGCGTGATCCGTGCCCCGTTCGCGGGCGTGCTCGGCATCCGCCAGGTGAGCCCGGGCGCGCTGGTCACGCCGGGCACGGTCATCGCCACGCTGGACGACATCGCCAGCGTCTACATCGATTTCCCGGTGCCGGAAACGCAACTGGCCGGCATCGGATCCGGGCAGGCCGTCACCGCGACCGGCAGTGCGTGGCCCGCGCAGACTTTCGATGGCACGGTGCAGGTGGTTTCGCCGCGTCTCGACGCCGGGTCGCGCGCCGCGACCGTGCGTGGGGCCTTCCCCAATCCCCGCGGCCTGTTGAAGCCGGGCATGTTGCTCGACGTGGCGGTGGTGCGCGGTGAGCGCGACGCCATGGTGGTGCCCGAGATCGCGGTGGTGCAGGTGGGATCGGAAACCTACGTGTGGCGCGTGCGTGCCGACGGCACGGTGGAGAAAGCGCCGATCGAGGTGGGTGGCCGCGTGCCCGGCCAGGTCATGGTGGCGAATGGCCTGAAGGCGGGTGACCGCATCGTCACCGATGGCGTGAACAAGCTGAAGCCGGGCGCGAAGGTGAAGGCCGTCGCCGCGGCGGCGGGTTGAGCCGATGAAACTGTCCGATCTCTCGATCAAGCGGCCGGTGCTGGCCGTGGTGATGAGCCTGTTGCTGATCGTGCTGGGCGTGATGTCGTACACGCGCCTGACGCTGCGCGAGTTGCCTGCGATCGATCCGCCGATCGTCTCCGTGCAGGTGGATTACCCGGGCGCATCCGCGAGCGTGGTCGAGACCCGCGTCACCCAGACGCTGGAGGATGCGCTGGCCGGCATCGAGGGCATCAATACGATCGATTCGAGCAGCCAGAACGGGTCTTCGCGCATCAGCATCGAATTCCTGCCCACGCGTGACGTGGAGGCCGCGGCCAACG